>BNJT01001480.1_pt1:0-155000 | contig 545642 bp, 756 predicted proteins | sample 8540491 | NCBI WGS metagenome assembly BNJT01 (sample SAMD00202455, study PRJDB9452) | human saliva metagenome | host: Homo sapiens | reverse complement strand
CGCGGCTGCTGGCACGTAGTTAGCCGTGGCTTTCTGGTTAGGTACCGTCTCTACTGTGTATAGTTACTACACAATCATTCTTCCCTAACAACAGAGCTTTACGAACCGAAATCCTTCTTCACTCACGCGGCGTTGCTCCGTCAGGCTTTCGCCCATTGCGGAAGATTCCCTACTGCTGCCTCCCGTAGGAGTCTGGGCCGTGTCTCAGTCCCAGTGTGGCCGATCGCCCTCTCAGGTCGGCTATGCATCGTCGCCTTGGTAGGCCTTTACCCCACCAACTAGCTAATGCACCGCAAAAGCCATCTCATAGTGTTAGCAAAACCAACTTTCAAACATCAACCATGCAGTTAATGCTGTTATCCGGTATTAGCTATCGTTTCCAATAGTTGTCCCAGTCTATGAGGCAGGGTTCTTTACGTGTTACTCACCCGTTCGCCGCTAAGTTTTTTTCCGGTGCAAGCACCAGAAAAAAACTTCGCTCGACTTGCATGTATTAGGCACGCCGCCAGCGTTCGTCCTGAGCCAGGGATCGAAACTCTCCAAAATAAATTTGTTAGCTTGATTAGCTCAATAAAAAGTTTTATAGTTTCTTTTTTTAAAAACTGTCCTTTTTTTGGAATTAACGTTGACTTAATTCGTTTAGTTTTCAATGTTCAAATCGTTGCGATTAGCAACTTTTTATATTTTAACATTTTTTTAAAATTCTTTGTCAAGTCTTTGTCAAGTCTTTTTTTAAAAACTTTTTTTAAAAAAACTTTTTTTAAAAATGTTTTTTTCGTCTTCATCAGAAGACTTTTATTATTCTATCATTTATTTGAGTTTTTTTGTCAAGAAGTTTTTTTATATTTTTTTAAAAACTCTTTAACCGTTTACTTTACTATTATAAAATGAGTTCGTCTATCGTTTAAGACTTTCTTATTTTTAACATTTCTTTTTATTCTTTGTCAAGAAGTTTTTTTTATAATTTCTTAACATTAATTATTTTAAAAATGTTTAATTGTTCGTCTTCTATCAGAAGACTTTTTATTATTCTATCATTAACTATTAATTATGTCAAGTTTTTTTAAAAAAACTTTTTTTAATATTTAATGTTTAGAGGTTGTCTTTAAGAAGACTTTTTACTATTCTATCATCTTCATATTATTATGTCAACATGTTTTTTTAAATTTTTCTTTTTTTAATTTTGTGAATGAAAAGTGATAATGTCTTAAGTAGAGAAAAGGAAAAAAATGTCCCAACATAATAAAAAAATATTATACTAAAAATCATAATATTCGGAGGAAATAAAAAAATGACAGATGTTATCACAAAAACAACATAATGTAAAAATTAAATGACATTCAAGAAAGTAAATACCTTGTCATTACAGATGTTATAAATGGAGTTAAAACTAAAAAAACGTGCTGCTGCTCTACTTAACCTCACTGAAAGACAAATTAATAGGTTAATAAAAGTAGCTGAGACAGAAGGTCCTTCTGGCTTTATTCATAAAAAAATACTGGTGTCTCTCCTAGTAATAAAAATTCCTGATTCTATCAAAAAAATCAAATAATCTATTGGTATAAAGATACTTACTATGATTTTTTTCTTTCTTACATTTTTTTGTGAAATACTTCATAATGAGAAAAAAATATTAATATTAGTCGTACTTCTGTCGCTAATATCTTATTTGATGCTGATATTATCTCTCCTAAAGCTACTAAGAAAACCAAAGCTTTAATGAAACGTAGAATTAAACAAAAAAATTCGGTTACTCACAATCAAAATACTACTTCAACTGTTGTAGAACCCATTTCTAATCTATCTAGTGTTCATCCTAGTAGACCTAGAAAAAAATATTTTGGTGAACTTCTTCAAATGGATGCTAGTATTCATAACTGGTTTGGCGATAAAATGACTTCTCTTCATATCGCTATTGATGATTCTACTGGTATGATTGTTGGTGCTTATTTTGATGAGCAGGAGACTTTAAATGGTTACTATACTGTCTTGCACCAAGTCCTTAATAATTATGGTATCCCTTATGAATTATGGACTGATAAGAGAACTATTTTTGAATACACTTCTTCTAAAAACAAGAAAATTGAAAATGATACCTTTACTCAGTTTGGCTATGCTTGCCATCAATTAGGTATTTCTCTTTTTTCTTCTAGTGTTCCTCAGAAAAAAGGACGAGTTGAACGTGCTTTTGGAACACTTCAATCTCGTCTTGTACCTTTGTTTAGGCTTGAAAATATTCAAACCATAGATCAAGCGAATAATTTTTTGGCTTCTTATCTCTCTTTGTTTAATTCGCATTTCTCTATCCCTAATTATAACACACCTAAGTTCGAAGCGATAGATAATATTGACACTAATTTAATTTTTGAGTGTGAATTCTATTAGGAAAAATTAATTCTGGATATCATTTCAAATACAAAAAATAAATCATATATTCCTATTAATTCTCTCAGTAAGGCTGTATATTATCCTATTAAAACTGAGATTAGAGTTATTGAAGCTTTTGATGGGAATTTATACGTATCTATAGAAAAATAATATTTTTTTCTACTAGGGTTTTTAGAAAATCATGAACTTGAGTCTATTGAGTTTGACGTTCCTATTTTTAAAGGAAACTAAACCTAAATATATCCCACCTATGTCTCATCCTTGGAGAAAAGAATTCTTTCTTGAAATATATATCTAAACTTGATACTTCGATAGCTAAAGGAGATTTTGATAACCTTTAATACAGGGCAAAAAGAATGATTAAAACAAGGCACTGCCTTTTTTTAATCATTCGCTTTTAACTTATCCAAGCAGTAGCGCGGAAGAACTTCTACATATTTTTTTATTTTTTTTAAGGATTTTTTTCTTCGCTATTTTTTTAATTGATAATTTAGGACATTTTCCCTTTTTGCTTGACACATGTTTTTTTAAATTTTCTTTTTTTAATTTATTTTATATCTAATAGAATATAACAAAGAGGACACCATTTTATACTAGCATCCTCTATTTTATTTATTTATTTTCTTCTATATATTGTAAAAATCAAATACTGTAACTGGTAGATTACGTTTATGTTCAGATTTTATATAGTATCCTTCTATTATTTTTCTTATTTCATCAGGTACAACCTTACCTTCTAAATAATCATCTATATTATCATATGTAACACCTAAAGCTACTTCATCCTCTAACGCTGGTCTCTCTTCTTCTAAATCAGCTGTTGGTTTTTTCATATATAAATGTTCAGGACAACCTAATTTCTTCAATAAAGCTTTTCCTTGTCTTTTATTTAATCGATATAGCGGCATAATATCTGCACCACCATCACCGTGTTTTGTAAAGAATCCTGTTATCGCCTCTGCAGCATGATCTGTACCTACAACTAGTCCTTTATTCATTGTAGCAATTGAGTATTGAGCCTTCATTCTTTCTCTTGCTTTTTCATTTCCTTTAGCAAAATCCGTAATTTCTACTCCTGCTATTTTTAATGAATTAACACTAGCATCCACTGCGTCTTTAATATTAACAGTATAAACTTTATCTGGCTTAATAAATTCTAAGGCATCATTACAATCAGCTTCATCGAATTGTTCACCATAAGGCAATCTTACTGCTATAAAAGAATACTCTTTTCCAGTTTCTTCTTTTAATTCGTCTACAGCCATTTGACATAACTTACCGCATAAAGTTGAATCTTGACCACCAGAAATACCTAATACCAAACTTTTAACAAAAACTATTTTTTTCTTAATATAGTCTTTTTAAAAAAATTTATAGTTAGTCTAATTTCTTCACCAACATTGATTTCAGCCTTACATCTTAATTTTGCTATTACTTCTTGTTGTAATGTCATAATATCACCTATTAATTAGATTTTTTTGTTACTTTTTTCAATATTGTATTTCTATTTTCCCAACATTCTGTACTTAAATCCACTGGATAGAACTCGGGGTTTAATAAACGTAAGTACTCATTCCATAGTAGTTTTTTATTTTCTTTAAAATACTCCGCACTCTCTTGAACAGTTGGAACATCATACACTTGTTTACCATCTATAAAAATATCAACTTGCAAATCACGTGCCTCAAAGTTTTTAACTTCTTTTTCTAAATACGTATGCGTTGGGTGGAATAATTTAATACTTGGCTCAGCGTTTACATCTTCTTTTTCTAATGCGATATAGTCTCCTGCTGCCATTCCTGTATCTTTATTTATTATTCTATAAACTTTTTTAATTCCTGGGATAGTTAATTTACCTGGGTTTTCTGAAACTTTTAATCTATCTATCATTTGACCACTAGCATCTTCTAAACACGCAAGTTTATACACCGCACCTAAAGCAGGATTATCATAAGCAGTTATAAGTTTAGTCCCTACACCCCATGCATCTATTCTAGCACCTTGTTGTTTTAAGTGTGTTATTGTATCTTCATCTAAGTCATTTGAAGCTACTATTTTTGCATTCGGGTATCCCGCTTCGTCTAACATTTTTCTAGCTGTTTTTGAAAGATAAGCGATATCTCCTGAATCTAATCTAACACCTAAGAAATTAATTTCATCTTTTAGTTCATCTGCTACTTTAATAGCAGTAGGGATTCCTGAACGTAATGTATCATATGTATCAACTAAGAAGTAACAATCTTTATGAGCAGCCGCATATTTCTTGAATGCAATTTCTTCATCCTCATATGCTTGAACGAATGAATGAGCATGCGTTCCACTACATGGAATATTAAATAGTTTTGCTGCTTTTACATTACTTGTCGCTTCAAATCCTCCAATTACAGAAGCTCGAGTCCCCCATATGGCTGCATCAAATTCATGAGCACGACGCGTTCCGAATTCCATACACACTTCATCTGGACATAAGTGCTTAATTCTTGCAGCTTTTGTCGCTATTAAGATTTGATAGTTGACTATATTTAATATAGCAGTTTCCATAATTTGAGCTTGAATTAGCGGTGCCTCGATTCTTAGAAGAGGTTCATTCCCGAAAACAATCTCTCCTTCTTTTACACAACGTATATTTCCAGTGAATTTCATCTTACTTAAGTATTCTAAATAATCCTCTGCATAACCTAATTCACGTAAAAAAATCTATATCTGATTCAGAGAATTCAAACGAGTTCACATAATCGATAATTTTGGCAAGTCCAGCGAATACTGCATAACCTCCACCAAATGGTATTTTTTTCTAAAATACACATCAAAAATACGACTTTCTTTCGTGTATTCCATCTTTGAAATACGCATAGTCCCATGTTAATTTGATAAAGATCGGTATGCAATGCATCCCCTTGATATTTATTCATAATTTCCTCCGATTTATGTATCATTAAATTTGTTATCTATATATTAACATTTTAGTAACTTTTTTTAACAAATATTTATACTTAAATATATTGAATTAAATACTACAAAAAAATAATCTTCAGATATCTATACGTTATATATAACAATTATTCATTCTATTAACTATAGAAAGTATTTTTTTATAATATTTTTTTACATTATCACCATAGTATATAAAAAAATAAAAAAAGTAACAAGGTCTTAACCCCTGTTACTTCTTTTGATTATTAGTGTTTGAATTTTTTTATTAGTTGCTCTTTGAGTCTGAGTTTTCTCATCTTTCTCACTGTTTTCATTTTTCATCAGAAGAGTTATCATCAGTTTTTTTGTATCGCTAGTTTTTTTGTTATCACTAGCTTTTTTTATCCGTTGACGTTTCATCATTCTTTTTTTAGTTGATTTTTTTATCATCTTTTTTTAGATAATTCTGGGATTTTACTATCATCGATTCGACCATTATTATCTTCAGATTTTTTTCCAAATTACCATCCATAATAGACTTTATTGCTGCCTGTAAAAAAAGTTTTTCCTGCAATGGAATATTAAAGATCAGTTCCCCTTGATAGCTTAGACCATATTCTTGCCTTACTAAGTCAGTAATAAAAATAAGGATCTCTTAATTTATCTATTACAAGTTCATTAACCTTGTTTTCTTTATCTAGGTTTTCAATCGTTTTATTCTGCTCCGCTAATTGTGAATTAATTTGTTTCTTATCACGCATATAAAAAAAGTTTTGCAACAACGTCACAGATAATGCTAAAGTCATAATTACTAAAAATAATAAATTTACGACGTTTTCTATATTTAGCTTTAGCCTTTAACACATCTTTTTTTAAACTGACTATTCTGTTCTCTCATTTTCTACTTCTCTTAATTTTTTTCTGAAAGAATTTTTGAACATTTTTTTGTCGCATCTTCTTTTTTTTAGTACTGTCTTTAAGCTCTAACACTTCATACACAACCTCTTTTTCTTGCAAAAATAAATAGTAATTTTATCCCCTATTTTTTTAAAAGTGCTAGATGGTTTTGCCTTCTTACCGTTAATAGCTATATGTCCCTCTGACGATATTTCATTAGCAACTGTTCTTCTCTTAATAATTCTTGATACTTTTTAAAAAAATTTATCCAAACGCATTTAATCACCCCTAAATATTAGTACAATCTATTATCACATATTTATTTACTTTTCGCAAATAAAATCTACAATAATATTTTTAAATTCATTTTTTTTAGATTTTATAAGATAAACCTTATAAAAAAACTTCGAGGACTACCTTAAATCATGATTTCTATAAGAAATCACTCCCTAATTAAGTAGTACTCAGCCAGTTTCTTTTTAGTATCATAAGTATAGTATTTATTTTATTAAATCTATACTTTTATATTAAAGCTTAAAATTAGATTCTTCTATGCCCAGTTTCCATCTTTGAAAAATAGCTATTTCCTTACCATCTTCTGTGTACCCAGTAATATTCGTTGTTGCCTCACCTATCATAAAAATCAACATGAATTAAACTATCGTTGGCCCCCGCTTCTGCTAATTGTTCATCAGTCATTTCAGGACCACCTTTAACACATGTTGGATATGCTTTTTCCTAATGCAATATGACAAGCTGCATTTTTCATCAAATAATGTTTCTAGGAATAGTATTTTCGTATTAGATATAGGAGAATCAAATGGAACTAAAGCCATTTCCCCAATTTTTCTTGCTCCTTCATCAGTATCTAATAAATTCTTAAGAACGTCATAACCACGCTCTGCACCGAAATCTACTACTTTACCATTTTCAAATTTCAACCAGAAATTGTCAATTAATACTCCACCATAATTTAAAGGTTTTGCGTTATATACAATACCACTTGTTTCATCTTTGTGTGGCATTGTAAATACTTCTTCAGTAGGAATGTTTGCTACAAAACGATCAGCTTTTTTAGCATAACTTCCAGCACTTTGCCAAATATGATTTTTCGGAAGCCCTACATATAAGTCTGTTCCTAAATCATTTGTAATATGTAATTTTACTAACTCATTTTCATGTAAAAACTTAGCTTTTTCATCTAAAGTGCTAATATGTTCTTCCCAATCAGCAACTGGATCTTCTCCAGTTGAACGACAAGCACTCAATATTTGATTCCAAAGTTTTAAATACGCTTCTTCACCCCCTAATTCAGGATACAATCTTTTTGCCCATCCAACTGTTGAAGCAGAAACTACACACCAAGGACACTCGTCACTCATGATAGACTTCATGTAATTACGCATAGCTTTAGAACGACCTACCATAGAAGCTTTTAATTTAGCACTATCTACTCCTGCTAATCCATCCGGATCATCTCCGATAATAGATAAGAACGCTGCCCCTTCATCTAACTCATCTTGATATTTGTCAATGTACCATTGTCCAACAGTACTTAGAGTTTCTTCTGTTTGATAATTCAAATGTAGTTTTGTTAATTCTTGATCACGCCATTCTACCGCAACTCTTTTAGCACCTAATTCATAACAAGCTTCTACTACTTTAGCTACGAAATCACGTGTTTCAGTACTTGCTCGTATTAATACCGGTTGGTCTTTCTGAATATTTAATCCAACTTTCGCTATAAGTTGTGCATATTTTTTTAATTGTGTATTTAAATCCATATGTTCTACCTCGATTTTTCATTCAAAAAATTTTTAAAATAAACATTTCATTTATTTCAATTGTATATATTATATCACTTTTTACAAATTATTAGTAGAAGGTTCCAAGAAAACTTGAAACCTTCCGTTAAAATTATACTTCTCTAGTAGCCTGTTTTAGCCATTCTAATTCTTCACCTTCAAAGTGTGGAGCTAAAACTTCAAATACTTTTTTATGATAATTATTTAATTCATATTTATCTTCACTTGTAAGAATAGATACATCAATAGCCTCTAAATCCCAAGGTACGAAAGTCATTACTTCAAATTCTAAGAATTGACCATATTCATTTTTTACAGTATTTCTGATGATTAATTCATTTTCTAGACGAATACCATGAGAACCTGAGATATATAATCCTGGTTCATTAGTCATAGTCATACCATGTTTAAATGGTTCTGATGCACGATAAATTCCCCAGTGAATACCTTGAGGTCCTTCGTGAATGTTTCCTAAATAACCAACACCGTGTCCTGTACCGTGGTTAAAGTTTTCATAATCATACCATAATGGTGCACGAGCGAATAAGTCTACGTTTGCTCCAGAAACACCTTCCATAAATTTAAGTCTTGATAAACGTAAATGACATTGAAGCACTCTTGTGTAATCGCGTTTTAATCTATCGCTAACTTCTCCCATTGCAGTTGTACGAGTAATGTCAGTTGATCCTTCTTCGTAATGAGCACCTGTATCAGTTAAGAAGAAAGTACCTGTGCGTAATGGAATAGATGTTTCTTTAGAAGAAGAATAATGAACGATTGCTCCATTTTCCGCATGCCCACATATTGGCGCAAAGCTTGGACAGATAAATCCACCTTGTTCTCGTCTGAATTCAACAAGTTTATCAGATGCAGAAAGTTCATCTTCTTGCTCACTAATACCTTGTTTAACTAATTGTTTTAACCAATAAATAAATTTAGTATGAGCAATACCATCTTTTACATGAGCTTTAATTGTGTGTTGTAATTCAACTTCATTTTTTATAGCTTTCATTAAAATTGTAGGATTTCTACGCTCTACTAATGTTATTTCTTTTGGAATATTGTTAAACACAGCATAGTTTAAGCATCCTGGATCAACTAAAACTACATCGTTTCCTGAGAATTTCTTCACATCTTCATATACATCGTTATATGGTTTAATGTGAACATTATTTTCAGCTAAATGTTTTTTAATTTCATCAGATAATTTTCTCTCATCAACATATAAATCTACTTTATCTTCATAAACAACAGCATAACTTAATAGCAATGGGAAGAAATCTACATCCATACCACGGATATTTAATAACCAACCAATATCGTCAAGAGTAGTAATAACATGGATGTTTGCTCCAACTTCACTCATTTCTTTACGTACTCTTTCAAGTTTACTAGCAACAGATTCCCCAGCACGTTCTAAGTTTAAATAGAAAGCAGGTGCTTCTGATAACGGTGGACGATCAGTCCAAATTTCATCTACTAAATCTACTTCATATTTTACAGTAGCATTTTTTCTTTTTAATTTAGTAGCTAGGTCTTTACCTTCACCAAAAGTTACAACACGACCATCAAATCCTAGTACTCCATTCTCCGGTGTGTTTTCAGTGATAAATTCTGCAATAGTAGGAACACCTGGTTCGCGCATTTTTTGCAACTCAATTCCAGTTCCTTCTAATTGTCTAGCACCTTGTAAGAAATATCGACCATCTGTCCATAATCCTGCAAAATCTTTTGTAACTACTAAAGTTCCAGCAGAACCTGTAAATCCACTCATGAACGCACGAGCTTTGAAATGTTCCCCTACATATTCACTATTATGAAAATCAGCTGTTGGAACCATATAAACATCTATTCCATTTTTTTCCATTAATACTCTTAATTGAGCTATTCTGTCTTTTTACTGCCATTTTCCTTACTCCTTTGTTATTTGTTTTTTTATATTTCTGTAACTTTTTTTAATTAAAATGTAGCACTTATTATTTTTTTACTACATTTATTTAATCTATCACACTTATTATTTTATCATATAATAAAGTGTTTTTCATTATTAATACAAGTCAACACCTATAATTCCCCTTAAATCAATACCTTAAATATATTTAATTTGTATAAGAATAGGCTATAACTCTACATCGCTATAGCCTAAATACTATTCATAAATAATTATTTTAATAATTCTTTAAAGTAATCAGTTGATCTAACTAAAGAATCTACAATTGCAGGCTCTCCTGATGAGTGACCTGATACAACGATATCTAATTTACAATTATTTAATTTTTTTACCTAATTCATATGCTCCTATAGCACGACAGTCAACATCATAACGACCGTGAGATTTATTGTAGTAGGAATATCTTTAATAACATCGATATTATTCAAAATCCAATCGTCATCATCCCAGAACATATTATTCATCCAGAAATGACATTCAATTGTCGCCATAGAAATAGCATAATTAATTTCACCAAAACTTTGTTCTAGATTTGGATCGGGGTATAATGTTACTAAAGCTTCCTTCCCACATACTCCATTTTTTTGCCGCTACTTCTCTCGTTTCTCTATCTTCACTTGTAAGTCGTTTATAATATGCACGAATCATATCGTGACGTTCCTCTTTTGGAATAATACTTTCGTATCTCTCAAATGATTCAGGATGAATATTACTTGCTCCACCTTTTTCATAAATCCAAAGTATATCTTCCCTACGACCTAAGAATATTCCACGCAACACCAATCCTAAAACACGTTCAGGATGTTTAATCGCATAACAAAGTGATAAAGTAGAACCCCAACTACCACCGAATACTAGCCATTTATCAATATTTAAATCTTCTCTAATTTTTTCAATATCTTCAATAATGTGCCAAGTATCATTATTTTCTAAACATGCGTGAGGTGTAGATTTTCCACTTCCACGTTGGTCAAATAATATTATACGATAAAACTCGGGATCGAAGTATTGTCTGCAACTCGGTGCAGTTCCACAACCAGGACCTCCATGTAAAAATACTACAGGTACTCCATTAGGATTACCACTTTCTTCATAATAAATTGTATGTGTGTCATCTACTTTCAACATTTTAGAGAAATTCTCTTTAATAGCAGGATATAATGTTCTTAATTCTGCCATAATGACACCTCCTTTTTGCATTTTTTTCTTACAATTTAATTTTAACATATAATTTATATTTTTTTCATTATTAATAAAAAAATAAAATTTTTATATTTTACTATTTTATAAATAAAAATATTTTTTTTAGTACATTTAGTTATAATACAATAAATAAAAAAATATTTCATAATTTTTATAATACTACTACAAAAAAACTTATTTATACCGTTATATAAATGATGTTTATTTTATAAAATTATTTATCAGACAATAAAAAAATAAGTAGAAATAAAATTCCTACTTATTTTTTTATTTGTTTTATTCTTCTACTAGTGTTTCACCTTCACGTAATTCTACAAGAGAAGCTAATTTTTTCTCAAATGCGAATACTAAAAGAGCTACAACTACACAAACAATACCAATTCCTAGTGAAAGTTTGATAATTGGTACATCTGCAATTGCTGCATATAGAAGTCCATATCCTTTTGCAGCACCGAATGTTGCAACAATCCAAACAGCCATCATGATTGATAAGATGTGTTTTGGCGCATATTTAGATACGAATGATGCTCCAAGTGGAGAGAAGAACATCTCAGCCAAACTCAATACAACAAAGAATAATATAACCCAAAGAATACTAGCTTTTTGAGTTTCTGGAGCTCCCACTCCACGACTAAATTCAGTTAATGCTAGAACACCAAATGTTGCTCCAAGAAGGAATAACGCGATTGATGCTTTTTTGTATAAGCTCCAGTCACCTTGTGGACGATTAGCAAGTTTGTACCATAAAGCTCCTAAAATTGGACCTAAAGCAATACAAGCAAAAGCATTAAGTGAGTCTAACCAAGATGTCGGAACTGTAAATGTACCTAATTTATCATCAACAAATTTTGGCATGTAATCATATAAAATTACATAAGTTAGATACCAGAATGTCCAGAAGATTACTGATAGTAATGAAATGATTACGATAGAGTATACACGACGAACTTCGTATTTTTCTAATGAACGATTTACTTTAACTTTAGTGTCATGTTTTTCTTCACCTTCAGCAAAAGGACGCTTACCAACTTCTCCTAAAGATTTATAACCTAAAACAAACCAAATAGCTCCAATGATACAAAAGTAATCCAGCTATTTTGAAGCATTGTAAGTATCCGTTTGAACTTGCTGTAGCAAGTTTAACATATAAAACCCCTACTGCTGTAGTACCAACGAAAGACCCTATATTAATGAATGAATACATTGTTGAGAAAGCATCATCTTTACGTTTTTGATTACCCTCAAAAATTCGTCCTACTACCGCTTGCAGATTACCTTTGAAAAATCCAGTTCCGATAGAAACTAAAATAATCATTATCCACAGTGAAGAGTATGAACCTACAAATCCTGCATAACCATATCCTAATCCCATCAATACAAGACCAACCGGAATTAGATATCTGGCCCCTATCAACTTATCAGCTATAAAACCTAATAATACTGGCGCAAGATAAGTAAATGCTACTAAGTTCGACTGCATTGCTGCACCTTCAACTTTACCAAGCCCAAGACCACTTTCGCCCATTCCTCCAGAAATCACAGCTGCTGTAACATAAATAATAATCAGCCATTTAGAAGAATAATAAGCACATCGTTCGAAAGCGAATGTAATTGAACTCATATAGAAACTCCACGGTTTACCTTTTTTAACCGCTACTTCTGACATAAAAACCCCTTCTTTCTTTAGTGGTTAACCACCATTTTTTTCTTTATTATATCACAACATATTTTATCATTCAACTACTTTCTAGAAAAACGTTACAGCTATTCTCATAATCACTATTGTATTTAGTTATTGTAAATGATATAATTATATTAAAGTTCATAATATTTTTTTAAAGGAGTTGTATAATATGAAACTTTCAAGAACTAATAAAAATTTTTATCTAAAATGAAAGAACAAGGGATTAATCAAGCTCTTATTAGCGATCCTTATTCAATCTTCTATTTAACAGGCCACCTAGAACATCCAGGTGAAAGATTTTTATGCAGTACTTCTTGATGAAAAATGGTAATCACAAACTATTCATCAACGCTTTATTCCCATTAGAAAAAGATCTTGGATTAGAAAAAAAGTTGTGTACTCTGATACTGATAAACCATTAGAAACTCTATCTAAATCTATTCCAAATGGTGCAGTAGTAGGTATTGACAAAGTTCTTCCTGCAAGATTCTTATTACCTCTTATGGAATATCTACCAGAAAGCAAATTCGTTGATGTATCTCAAATCGTTGACCGTGTTCGCATGATTAAAGATGAAGAAGAAAAAGAACTTATGCGTCGCGCTTCTCTTCTAAACGATGAAGCTTGTCAACGTGTTATCAATAGTATTTCTGCTGAAAAAAATCTGAAAAAAAGATATTGTAAAAGATCCACTTGCTATCCACGAAGATCTAGGAGTTGAAGGTTTATCATTTGATCCAATTATCGGATATGGTGCTAACGGAGCTAATCCTCACGGAACAGTTGGAGATAGATATCTAAAACCGGGGGATTCAATCATCATCGACATGGGAGGAATTAAAGATAACTACTGCTCTGATATGACACGTACTGTATTTTGGAAACAACCAAGTGAAAAAGCTCGCGAGGTATTCGAAACTGTATTAGAAGCACAAAAACGTGGTGTTGCTCTAGTTAAGCCCGGAGTTAGATTCTGTGATATCGATGCCGCTTGTCGCGACTACATTACAGAAAAAGGATATGGTGAGTTCTTCACACACCGTACAGGTCACCACATCGGCCTTGAATGTCATGAATATGGAGACATTTCTAGTGTTAATGAAACTAAATGTGAACCTGGTATGATTTTCTCTATTGAGCCAGGTATTTATCTTCCAGGAGAATTCGGTGTTCGTATTGAAGACTTAGTTCTTGTTACAGAAGATGGTTGTGAAGTTCTAAACAAACTTAACAAAGAATTAGTTGTTGTTGGGGAATAACTATATATAGTCTAATAACAGAAAATCTCAAATTCTAAATTTTTTTCATATTAAAAGGCGATTGATAAATTTATCAGTCGCCTCTCTCTTATTACTCAAAATGTTTCTTTAAAAATTCTCCTACAATATTCCAATATTGTTCACGATATTTTCTTTCTGCTTGAACGTGTTTCATACCAGGGAAACTATGAAATTCTTTTTCTGAAGTTATTAAATCATAAGCTTGTTTACCGTGTTCTAAAGGAACAAAACCATCTTCTTCACCATGCAATACTAAGGCAGGTAATTTCGTTTCTTTTAGTGCTTTTGTAGCATCTACATCACCAAAGAAATATCCTGCTCGTATTTTTGTTACTGTATTCGCCGCTGGAATAACTGGGAAACTTGGCAAATTAAATAATTTTTTTAATTGATATGTAAATTCTACTTTTAAATTCACATATCCACTATCTTCTATAAAAGTTTTTACATTTGATGGTAAATTTTTACCTACTGCATTCATTACAGTAGCAGCTCCCATACTAATTCCAAATAACGCTGTATCAGCATTATTATTTTCAGCTGATATTTTCTTCACCCAATTAACTAGGTCATCAGAATCATAGCCACCCATTGAGATAAAATCACCCTCGCTATTACCATGGGCAATTAAGTCTGGGGCAAAAACACTATATCCCATATCGTAGAATTTTTTAATATAGTTAGCCATTTTCTTAGCATCACTAGTGTATCCGTGAACTACAAAGATCCACTTTTTAGCATTAGGATTAACAAACTTATAACCCACAAGCTTATTCTTAGTAACAGACTCCATTTCTGTGACTTGCTTCATCTCATCAAACCACTTGTTTATGGCTGTTTTATCCTCTTTACTACCATCACTATCTTGATTTACTATACCACTTTTATCAACTTTTGGATTCAATCCAAAGTTATAGAAATAATTTCCAACAAACCCGAGTTTATCACTTTAGGAAGAAAAAAATAATAGACAAAAAAACCAGAAATACCAAGGTGAAAAGTCTATTATTTTTTTATTTTTTTGTATTGTTGTAAACGGTTATCTGTGATATAATATAGATATGGCATTTATAAAAAGTAACAAAAAAACAGAGAAGGCAAACAACACGTATATTTGGTAGAAGGATATCGAGAAGGAGATAAAGTAAAAACAACGAACAATTCATACTTATGGAAGACTAGATAAACTTGAACAAGAAGAATCAGGGAATTTTAGAAAGATTAAAAAAAGAAGCTAAAGAGGGAAAAATTTAACAAAGATAGTCATATTGAAATAACATATGATTTAAATGCTCCTATGAACGAACCAGACAAAAATATATGGTTGGAAAATAATAGATTCTATATTCAAAGAACTTAAGATCGATAAATTTTTAGAAAAGTATGAAGACAAAAAAAGAAGTGACAAAAATATCAGATATCCTAAGACTACTAACTATACAAAGAATACTAAAAACCAAACAGTAAAAATCTCAACCTATAAAAGCTCAAGAAGAACTTTACGGTAATTGGGATATTAGCTTAAATAGTATATACAGAAGTTTAGATAAATTAGATAAAAATAAAAAGAAGACTTACAAATTCACCTTCATAAAGAAATCTCAAAAAAATAACTAATAGAACTGCAAACTTAGTATTTTATGATGTAACGAACTACTACTTTGAAACAGACAGTATAGAAAAAAATTACAGCACAAAGCTAAATACGATGAATTGTCACAAGAAAAAGCTAGAAAAAGAAATGAGACGAAAAGGACCAAGTAAAGAACATCGTCCAGAACCAATTATACAGCTGGGGTTATTTATGGATACAAACGGAATACCGATAAGTTATAAATTATTCAAAGGAAATCAAACAGATCCAATAACTTACCTACCAGCGATAGAAACAATAAAAAAACAATTCGGAATAGAAAGATTAATAGTAGTGGCGGATAAAGCTATGAATAGTTCAAAAAATGTAAGTTATATGTCCGAAGGAAATGACGGATGGGTATTTTCACAAAAACATAGAGGAAAAAGAGGAGCACCTAAAGATATACAAAACTTCATATTAGAAGATGAAGACTGGGAAGTGAATGAAGAAATGACATTCCCGACTTTGACAGTTTCAGACACAAGAAAAACCCTGATGAAAGGCGTAGCTATAGCGTTTCATCAGGGTGAAATTGGCATAATTTTCCTATATACATTTTTTTATATCAGAAACATATCCTACAAGAGGAATTTTATTCATCTTTACAGAATTAATTATATCAAGATACTCTTTTGATTCTGCATCCTTTATATAATAATCTCCCATTAATGTCTCAACACTTCCTAACGTTGTATTTCTTATTGCTTCTTGTATTTTTGGCTGTCGATAAATTTACATTATTATCTTTTTAGAAGTTTCTCAAGATATCTTTCTATTACTAAAGCTAAATAACAGATTAAAAAAAGTGAGCTCTTATTCTCTTTTTCACTCCATACGAATATTGGTCTAGCTTCAAGATTAGTTTTTTTAACACTCTAAAAACTATCTTCAATTTTCCATAGACTTCCATATATTTCTCTTACTTCTCTTCCCGTGAGCTCTTTTTTTGTGAATATTCTATAGCGAAGAATCCATCCATCTTTTTCTGCCTCTTCAATTTGTTTGACATCTAATTCTATATCTAAGTTCCCCTTAGTTACTTTTTATAAATTTCTTACCACCTTTTTTTAACTCTTGCTTCATCATGGATGGATTATTTAGTAGCTTGTCAGCTTTATCTAGAAGTCTCTGTCTATCAGCTTTATCTTTTTTTATCTCTTTTTTTCAGAATATCCTAAAAAGTAGATTATCTTGTATTTTCTCGACTTTACCATCAACTCGAATTTCTTTTTACATGTTCTATAAGTTTATATTTAAACTCTTTTTCTATTGTATATCCATCTTCAAATAGTTTTTTTCTTTTATTTCTTTCTTAGCGCCTTTTTAGCTTATATGCCATGACATAATCTAATCCTAGTTCTTTTTAATAAAAAGTAGATTCTTACCAGAATTAAGTCCTCTATCTGCGGCTACTATTACTTTTTTTAATTTATATTTTTCTTTTTAAATCTTTTTATGACGGGATATAGTGTACTAAATTCACTCGTATTACCTGGATATAGTTCGTAACCAACTGGTATTCCGTTATTATCAATTAATAATCCCATAACTACTTGTACTTGATTTACTTTATTATCTTTAGAAAATCCAAAGCCTTTTTATTTCGTCTTTTTTTAACTGATTCAAAGTAGTATGTAGTTACATCGTATAATACTACATTTAATTCTCTGTTAAATTTTTTTCTTGAGTGTGCTATTTAAATGTTTTTTTCTAATTTTTTTCTTTTTCATCATAAATTATATCTAAAACTCTGTAGTAATCTTCTAAAAATCAAATCATTTCGAAAAATCTACATAATTTTCTCTATGATCGTATGCTGATTTCTTTGATGATGGAGTGAGTAGTCTTTGAAATACCAGTTGTTTTTAGTATTTCTTCAATTTCTATTTTACTTCTAGTTTTTTTATATCTTTTTATCCATCTACTTATTCCCAGTTCTTGCCATATCTTCTCGTATACTAAATATCCATAGTTTTTACGTACTAAACCTTCTTTTTTTCAAAAATTATTTGTCTCGATTTTTTTATTTTATCTATGGTGCTTTCTTTTTAATCTTTCATTTTTTTCTTTGATTTCTTTTTCTAATTTTTTTCTAGGAAGTTTTTTTATCTTGTTTTAGTAGTTTTTCTAGATTTCCATAATTTTTTTATAACTTTCATTTTTTTGGTTTATTAGTTTCTGGATCTCGATATGAATGAACTACTCTTACATATTTATTTCCTCTGTTTGTGTATACTTGAACTATCATTTTTTTTGCCACCTCATATATATTATACCACATATACTTGTATATAGGAATAGCAAAAGTAGAAAAAAAGTTGATTTTTTTCGATAAAATCAACTTTTCTTACAATATTTTTCTCTCGAAACTGTCAAAGTCGGGAAAAAATGTAAGTTATATGTCCGAAGGAAATGACGGATGGGTATTTTCACAAAAAAACATAGAGGAAAAAAGAGGAGCACCTAAAGATATACAAAAACTTCATATTAGAAGATGAAGACTGGGAAGTGAATGAAGAAATGACATTCGCTAAGAAATCATTCATAAGAGAAAGAAAAAAATAGAAGGTAAGAAAGTAAAAGAAAAAGTATTAGTTACTTGGAATAAGAAATACGCTCAAAGAGAGCAAGCAAGACGAGAAGGCGCACTAGATTACGCAAGAAAAATTAACACAACCCCAACTTTATAGAATGACAAGTAAAAAGGTGGAAAGAAATATTTAGAAGTAAGATTAGTAGATCCAAAAAAACAGGAGAGATTCTACCTTACAAACCAACAATAACATTAGATGAAGACCAAATCAATTTTGATGCACAATTTGACGGGATAAATGTAATAGTGACAAGTGAATTAACAATGTCAGATGAAGAGATAATATCAGCTTACGGAGAGCTATCAGAAATAGAAGATTGTTTCAGAGTGACAAAAAAAGCCAATTAGAAACAAGACCGGTATATGTAAGAACTCCAGAGCATATACAAGGACATTTTTCTAACATGTTTTTTTAGCGTTAATACATGTTAGATTATTACAGTATAAAAACAAATAAACAAATGAGTTCAGAGCGAATAATAAATGCGTTGAAAACAGCAAAGTCAACAAAAATTAAATCAAGGATATTACAGATTACAAGAGAGTGAAGATATGAAATTATTAAACAAGTTACTAGGAATAAAATGGGAAAAAGGAATAGTAAAACACGAAGAATTAAATAGGTATCCTTTATAATTCGTGTACAACAAATTCCCCGAAAAAAACAACCGCTATAAACACTATTGTACCAAGTGTTCATAGCGGTTTTATGTTGTTTCTAAGTGATAAACTCGGGTCTTTACTACCATCACTATCTTGATTTACTATACCACTTTTTATCAACTTTTTGGATTCAATCCAAAGTTATAGAAATAATTTCAACAAAACCAAATGTAACAATTAGGACAATAAGTAATGTTGCCAATATTTTTTTAAAAATACTTTTTCACTTTTTGTCTACCTTTCATCTTCAGTTTTAATAAAACCATTATACTATTGCTTCTAATAAAAGTAAATAAAAATAACACTAATAGAGACGTAGAAAGTCTCTATTAGTGTTATTTTTATTATTCTATCCCATACTTTTCTTTAATAGCATCTGCTACAACCATGCCGGTAAACCATGCTACCATTAAATTATATCCACCAATTTCTCCATGTAAATCTAGGATCTCTCCAGCGAAATATAAATTCTCTATTTTTTTGTGACTACAAGTTTTCGGACTTACCACTTTTTAAGTCTACTCCACCTGCAGTTGTAAATGCATATTCCAGCGGCATAGTTTTTCACATCAATGAGCTCATAACGTTTAATTCTCGTAACAAACTTTCTCAACTCTTTTTTACTAACATTTTCCGGAAAAATATTTTTTTCAATCATAAAGTTATAAAAACTTTTTGGTAATTTCCCTTGTAGGAATTTATTATCTTCCCACAATTTAGCAAATAGTTCTTCTTCATTTAATTCAGGATAAAAATCTAAATAAAACTTATCTTCCGGGTATCTCGCTACAAACTCACCCATAGATATTGATAACGGACCACTTAATCCTTTATGAGTAAATAATAAATCTCCGCTTCTTTCATTTTTTTCTTATGGAACATCCTCACATTTTGCAGTGCAACTCCTGATAGCTCTGTAAAAATCTTCAAATACTAAAAGCTACCTCACTAGGATATATTTTAGTAATCTTCACCCCGTGTTTTTTTCAGAATTCTATGTAGTGAACCATCACTTCCGCTCTGAGGGTATGTTTTTCCACCTGCACAAACTACGATATTCTTTCCATAGTATGTATCCACATTTGTTTTTACACCAACTAGTTTATCATCTTCAAATACTAAGTCTTCTACCTTTTCCTTATAGTTAATCTTCGCATGATCTATCTTGAAGGCATTAACAACATCCCTAGCCTTCTCACTAGCTGGATACAATCTTCTATTTTCCTGTTTTAATTTCAAATTATGTTTATCAAAAAAACTTCTTAACATTATATTTATGATAAGCACTTCTTAAAAAAATCTACCGTTATGAACTGCAGCTACAAAAATCTTCAGCATTATCACTACTCATAACATTACAACGACCATTCCCTGTTAAAAAGTAATTTTATCCCTGCTCTTCTATTTTGTTCGAGCACCAAAACTTTTAAAACCACTATCATTCAGCCTATCCGCTATCATAAAGTCCTGCACTACCAAGACCTATTACAATTACGTCATATTTCATCTTAAATCTCAACTTTCTCTTATAAAAATCAAACATCATCTAATTATAACACGTAATGATTTAGTTTCAAATTTTTTTCCTTATGAGAATTATAATAAGATTATTTACTATAGTTAAAAATTTCTTAAATCTCCTCCTTCTTATTGGAATTTTTTTCCTTATTTTTGTAATATACTAGAATGTATGTGTTTAGATTTACTTTCTTCCTCGTTATTACTAAAAAAATAAACAAAAAGGAAAAAAACTATTCTAAACAAGTTTGAAATAAAAGGATTGAAATAATGAAACTAAAAAAATTAGTATTTTGATTTTACTTCTTGTTTTTTTTAATTCCAAACTTCACAAAAAGCTGAAGATAACTTCCTAGATAATAATGCGGTAATTGATTTTAGCGACGTTAATTCTCATCTAGTTGTTTCGGAACTTAATACAGGAAAAAAATCATTTCTAAACGTGGAGAAAAATGAAAAAAACTGCTGTAGGTAAGCTACCTAACTACGTTGCACTTTACCTACTTGCTGATAATTTAAAAAAATAATAAAAATAACATTAGATACAAAAAAATTGATATTAAAAAAATAGTGACGATATATTAACTAAATATAAATTTGAAGCGTCTATTACAGTTAAAGATGCTATATTCTTATTAGAAAATGAAGCGTCAAATGGCCTTAACCAAGCAATCTTTAATCATTTTTAATATTGATATTATGAAAGCTAAAGATATCCTTGCTGCAATGTCCCTTAACGATACAAAAACTAGAGACTTTTTGATAACAACAACTCTAATAACATTAGTACTGCAAAAGAATATTTCATATCTAACTAGTTTAATATTAAAAAAACATATCCAGAAATAACAGAAATCACAAAAAAATCCAGAGCATACACTTGCTACTGGAGAAAAAAATTAAAAAAATAGTGTTGAATTTAAAGAATCTGATAAATTTAGAGTTTTTAGGATTAGATTATTCTGAAAAAAATAGTGTTACATACGCATATAGCGGTAATACTAAACTTATCATTACTGTGCTAAACCAAAGCGATGATAAAGCCGCTTATTTCGAAAAAAACTCCAAAAAAATCTTATGATTACTTATTTACAAACTATCAGTATAAACTAGCACTTAAAGCTGGTACTTATACCATTAATAACGAAAAAAATTACCTTCAATGAAAAATATCTATGATTTATTCTATGATAAACACTCTATTAAAGATGTAACATATTTACTTATGAATAAGAAAAATTCTTCTTTTTCCAAAAAAATATGGAACTACATCCGCTAATGAAGGAACAGTTTTCTCTGAATTTGATTCTAACGATAACACTAATACTTTTGCAAAAGTTAAATCAAACTTCATTAATGATGAAAACTTTGACAAAAAAGATAACTACGAAAAAACTACTATTGTTATAGATCGTACGAAGTACTTTGCTACTGGTATACTGGCAATATATACACTTGTTTTTTTGCAGCACTATACGTTATGAGACAAGTGGTTAGAAAAGGATTAGATATGGAGCAAAATAATTTAGTTTTTGAAGTAGAAGGTGCTATTTACGAACTTGTCTATAATTTCAAAGATGCCTTCCAAAAAGAAACGTTTGAAGAGAAATTAGTAGACGTTTTAAAAAATAAACCCTATATTGTCGGAGATATTTCTCATGAAAAACTACGACTTACTGGATTTATTTTAACAAAGGATAACAATAATCCTAAGAACATAAACAACCTTGAAGATTACATACTAGAATATTGTAATTTTGGAGCACCGTTCTTTGTAGTAAAAAAACGAAACTCATAAAAGAAATGGTGTTGACCCAAAAGTCATAAAATTTAACAAAGTGTATATGAGAACTCATAGACGCAGTGGTTTATTGATATCTAAATTCGCTTTATAAAAGCTTTTTAGATATCTAATAAACTGTGCGGGGGTGACTCTACAAAATCGATTTCTTTGAAATCACGATTTTTGAGTCACTCCCATTTTTCTATATAAACTTAGCGCATACAGCTTCTGGAATAGTAATCTCTGAATCAACAACTGTTAACTGTCCTGTCGTTTTATCTATTCGATATACAGTAATCGTTCCACTATTTTCATTAGTCGCTATTGCAAATTTAGTATCTTTTGATAGATCAAAGTCTCTAGGCCCTTTCCCTACAGTACTAATTGTTTGAACTTGTTTTAATCCATCAATAGCATTTTTCAAAGACAACTATAGCATCTTGTCCTCTATTAGAAACATAGATAAACTTATTGTCATTTGAGATTTTAATCGCACTTCCTTTATTCTCCGAAGTAAAGTCTTCTGGTAATGTAGGATAATATTTTGGATTAGTTAGATTCCCTTTCCCATCGTAATCGAAGGCAATAATTTCACTAGTAAGCTCTGTCATTACAAAAAGCCTGTTTCTCATCACTACTAAATACTATATGACGAACCCCACTGCCATCTTTAACCTTAGTAACAGCAACTTTCTCTAGGATACCTTCATTAAGTTTGTACGTAGTAATTTCGTCAGTTCCTAAATCACATGAAAAGACATAATCTTCACTAGGTGTATATCCAGAGAAATGAACATGTGGTTTTTCTTGTCTCTCATGTACTCCTTTTCCTTCATGATGATCAGTCGATAAAAGTTTTACAAGTCTTCCATTTTCAACAGAGTAACTATCAATTGTACCTAAATGATAGTTAGCTGACAATAAAAGTATTTTTAGCTGAGTTTAACTCAACATAACAGGGAGGATTCCCTTCTTGAGCTACAGACGTTAATTCTTTTAGTCTCCCATCCGCTTCAACTTCAAAGCTCGTAACAGCTCCTTTCCCATCTACTCTCGATACACTATATAAATACTTGTTGTCATTAGACAATGCTAAATACGTTGGATTATCAACCTTTGCTACATTTCTAACCTCTAATACTTTCCCTTCTTCTGATAATTCAACCAGGTATATTCCTTCACTATCTTCTTTTGTATATGTTCCAATATATGCTCTTACCATTATTTTTTTCCTCCTACTTTCTATATATTAATTATAACATTTTTCCAAAAAAATTTTTATAAAATCTTCTCTCACCTATTATTCGTATAAACCAAAATTATCATTTTTTTGAAAACTAAAAAAATCCTATTTTACGGATTTTTCATCATTTTCATAAAGTTAAAAATTCGTTTTTTTTGTTGTTTTTTTTGTCGGAAAAATCAATTTTTTTCGAAGAAAAAAACTCCAAAAAAATTCTAACATTTAAGATTTTACATATCTCAAACTTCTTGTTATAATAGACTATATTAATAAAAGTATATTTTTAGGAGGAAAAACCGTGAAACACGAATTTATATTAGTTCTTGACTTTGGTAGTCAATATAACCAACTTATCACTCGCCGTGTACGTGAACTTGGTGTTTATTCTGAACTACATGACAATGAAATTTCTATTGAAGAAATCAAAAAAATGAACCCTAAAGGAATCATCCTTTCAGGTGGTCCAAACTCAGTTTATGAAGAAAATTCTCTTACTATTGACGATGAAATCTTCAACCTAGGTATTCCAGTACTTGGAATTTGTTACGGAATGCAACTTATGCAACACAAACTAGGAGGTAAAGTAGAATCTGCAACAAGTAGAGAATACGGAGCTCACAATGTTGATGTAACTCCAGGAGCTAAACTATTCGAAGGCACTCCTGCTTCTCAACAAGTATTAATGAGTCACTCTGATAAAGTAGTTGAACTTGCTGAAGGATTCAAAGTTGTCGCAACAAGTGATAACTGTCCAATCGCAGCTGCTGAAAATGTAGAGAAAAAAACTTCTACTGCTTCCAATTCCACCCAGAAGTTCGTCACTCTGAATACGGTTATGACTTAATTAGAAACTTCATCCGTAACGTGTGTAACTGTACTGGCGATTGGACAATCCAAAACTTCATCGATGAGAAAATCGAAGAAATTCGTGCAGAAGTTGGAGATCAAAAAGTTCTTTGTGCATTATCTGGTGGTGTAGACTCATCAGTTGTTGCTGCTCTATTAGATAAAGCAATCGGAGACCAACTTATCTGTATGTTCATCGACCACGGTTTTACTTCGTAAAGGTGAGGCTGAAGCTGTTATGAATACATTCAGTAAAGAAATCGACGGTGGATTCAACATGAATCTTATTAAAGTAGATGCTAAAGATAGATTCTTAGGAAAAACTTAAAGGGGTAAGTGATCCAGAACAAAAAAACGTAAAATCATCGGAAATGAATTCGTTTATGTATTCGATGAAGAATGTGCTAAACTACATGACGTACCATTCTTAGCTCAAGGTACTCTTTACACTGACGTTATTGAATCAGGAACTAAAAACGCTCAAACAATCAAATCTCACCACAATGTAGGTGGATTACCAGAAGATATGCGTTTTTCTCTAATCGAGCCTCTTAACACTCTATTCAAAGATGAAGTTCGTGCATTGGGAGAAGCTCTTGGTCTTCCTCATGAAATCGTTTGGCGCCAACCATTCCCAGGACCAGGACTTGGTATTCGTGTCCTTGGAGAAGTAACAGAAGAAAAACTTCAAATCGTACGCAACAGTGACTTCATCTTACGTGATGTTATCACTAAACGCGGATTAGAAGGCGAAATTTGGCAATACTTCACATGTCTTCCAGACATTCGTTCAGTAGGAGTTATGGGAGATGTGCGTACATATGACTACACAGTTGCAGTTCGTGCTGTAACAAGTATCGACGGTATGACAGCAAGCTGGAACCATATTCCATTTGAAGTTCTAGAAGAAATCTCAGCTCGTATCGTAAACGAAGTTGCTCACGTTAACCGCGTAGTCTACGACATTACTAGTAAACCACCAGCAACTATTGAGTGGGAATAATGAACAAGAGTAATTTAAGTCAAGAAACCTTGCTATAACTGACTTTTTTTAAAATTATATATAGATTAAAAAAACAAGTTAAAAACACTTTGGATTGTCTCCACAGTGTCTCCAAAAAGACCCTATCAAAAAAATTATTGATGGGGTCTTTTTATTAAAATCTTTTGTTTCTTACCTTATCTACACTAAAATATAAATATAAAAATAGATAATCAAGAATAATACATTCAACACCAAATTTTATTAAAAATAGCAACATTTCAATTTCTTGTGACTACTTGTATATTACTTATTATCTGTGTATAATTAAATAGAATTATAATTTTAAGAGGAAAATAATATGGATTTAATAATTAAAAAAATAATAGACAAGAAAGAAAAAGAAATAATATCAAAAGAGGTTCTTTACGACCTTCCTGAATGGTTTGGTCTACCTGAAAGTACAAAAGAGTATATTAAAGATTCACAAGATAAACCGTTTTTGGCTTGCTATGCAGATAATGAAGTTGCAGGTTTTATCGTATTAAACGCAACAAGTAAGGATACTGCAGATATTTTTGTAATGGGTATAAAGAAAAAATTTCATAGAATGGGAATTGGAACAAAACTAAATACAGAATTCGAAAATATGGCAAAAAATCTTGGATATTCCTACTCACAGGTAAAAACTGTAAAAATGGGACACTACAAAGAATATGATATTACTAATGAATTCTATATCGCAATGGGATATAAAAGAATTAGAATGTTTTCCTACCTTATGGGACGAATGGAATCCATGTCAAATATATATTAAATATTTAGGGGAATAATACTTCAATAATATTTTATTTATAAATAAAAATATTTTAGTATCTAAAAGCTTGATGAGTAAAAAAATAAAAAGTAGTATATTCACAAAGAAACTTGATATAGTTTACTTTTTAAAAAAACTAAATACAAGATAAATACAAATTTATACCCTGACATTTTTCCCCACCAATAATTTTTCGATGGGGGATTTTTTTATTAAAATCTTTGATTTCTTACCTTATATATGCTAAAATATAAATATATAAAGAGAGAGCCGTTTTAAAGACAGTGGCTCTGGTTTTAGTTATTATATAACCATCTTACCTGCCAAAGTTTAAAGATGGTTATTTTTTTATTGTCTTTTTTTAATGCTACAATGAATGTACTAACTACTGAAACAATCAATAGATTTATTCCAATAATCGTCTGTACAATTACAATCTGACAAAAATTATTGCAATTAAATTATGTTTATGATAAAAATAAAATTATGAAAAGAGAGCCGTTTTAAAGACGGTGGCTCGTGAAATAGTTTTATATAACCATCTTACCTAGCCAAAGTATAAAGATGGTTATTTTTTTATTGTCTTTTTTTAATGCTACAATACATGCACTAACTACTGAAACAATCAATAGATTTATTCCAATAATCGTCTGTACAATTTCGTAAGCTGACAATTTGCTACTCCTTTCGTCAAGATTTTAGTGTATGCGAGCATAGCACCATCCCCTTTCATATTGAAGTAGCCACCATCTTTATCGGAAGTTTTACACTCCCTAACTTCTCTCTCCAGTTTTGATTATATCAAATTAAACTATCATAATCAACTATTTATAAATACTAATATATCAACACTTTTTACTAAATAATTATACTTTTTTTATACCCTGCCATTTCCCCTGCCAATATAAAAAAATAAAGTCGATACTCCCTATCATATCAGCTACTCAGGATAGATTCTTCCCCTATTGAATGGGGGAGTTGTAAAAAAGTTCCCTTAGCCTGCACAACAAGATAATTTCGAAATATCTTTATCGAACGTAAGTGCAACTAATTTTAGCCCTTCAGCCATTGTTAAATATGGTGCTAGGGTTTCTGTTAAATCTTCTATCGTTAAGCCAAATTTAACAGCTAATGATGCTGCATAGATGACATCTCCTGCATTTTCAGATACAATATGAACCCCTAATACTTTTAGTGTTTCTGCATCTGCTACTAGTTTAAATACACCGGTTGTTTCACGGTTTACAATTGCTCTTGGAACAGCATCTAAAGGTAATACAGATGTCTTCACATCATACCCTTTCTCTTTTTGCTTGTTCTTCTGTTAAACCAACCGTTGCAACCGTCGGATTCGTAAACGTAACAGCAGGAACTACCGATAAATCTATTTTTTTTGTTTAATCCACCAATAGCATTATCAGTAATAATTCCACCTTCATAGGCTGCTACATATACAAATTGTGGTCCTAAAGTCACATCTCCTGCTGCATAAATCTTTTCATTACTTGTTTGACCAAAATCATTGATCAGGATTTCATTATTTTTTCCAGTTTCAACACCTGCTGCACTTAAATTTAAAGAATCCGTATTTGGTTTTCTTCCAGTGGCAACAAGTAACTGATCTGATTCAATGACTTCTCTACTGCCATTTACTGTTACGTAAACCCTTTTTATCTCTCCACTTTGTTCAACACGCTCAAAAGTTGCCCTTTGACAAGGTTTATACCCTGTTCAATTAACGCTTTTTCAACTGACTCTGAAATCTCAGGATCATACTCCTTTAAAAGTCGCTCACTTCTTTGCATAAGCGTTATTTCTGAACCTAAATGATGAAATAGTTGTCCAAGCTCCATTCCAATGTATCCTGAACCAATTACAGTTAATCGTTTTGGTATTTTCTTTAACTCAAGAAGTGTTGTACTAGTTAAATAGTCCATTTTTTTCAAGTCCTGAAATTTGGGGCAACGAAGGCGATGCACCTGTTGCAATTAAAAAAAGCGTTTTGCAGATAACTTTTGCCCCATTGACCTCAACCGTACTAGCATCAACGAATTTTGCTTCACCTTTAATTAAATCAAAATTATATTCATCAATTAAATCCATATATTTTTGATTCCGAAGTTCGCTCACCAATTTATCCTTTTGCGTGATTAAACTAGCTAAATCCACTTCTCCAGCGGATGTTTGTAAACCTATAAACGGATTGTCTTTTGATAAATGATTGATTTCCCCTGCCCTAAGAAGAGTTTTTGACGGAACACAGCCAATATTCACACAGGTTCCCCCAACCGTTCCACGCTCAATCATTCCAACTTTTGCACCGTATTCTATAGCTTTAATTGCCGAAGAAAAGGCAGCAGCACCAGAACCAATAATAAGAAGGTCATAATTGTCTTCATTAATTAACGCCACGTTTTCTAGTGATGATACTTCTTCAATTTCTCCGGCTTGGTAATTTGCTTCATCAATCGCCTTTATTGCACTTTCAACCTCAATATCATCGGGCAGTTCAAATACTGCTTCACCACGACGATAACTAGACTCAATATTTTTTTAGCACCTATCTTTTCAAGTGCTGATTCTACGCGTTTTTTTCACAACCCGTACAAGTCATTCCTGAAATGTTTACCTTAAATTTATTCATAAAAAAGCTCCTTTCGTTAATTAATCTCTCATGTTAATGTTTCTATTATTGGACACGAATGTAATTGCTTTTCATCTGGACATCGTTGTTTTAAGTCGTCTAACATAGTTTCAATTCGTTTTAAATCCTCTATTTGTTTTTGCACTTCCTTTTGTTTTTTAGAAACAAATTCGAACATATCTTGACAACGAACTTCATCTTTATCTACAACACCAAGTAATTTATAAATCTCGCTTAAAGAGAAACCAAGTTCCTGTATTCGTTTAATAAGCCCAACACGCTTAACGTCATCATATGAATATATCCGATAACCAGCTTCCGTTCGGTGAGGTTCTTGTAATAAATTTTTTCGCTCGTAATATCTGATCGTTTCTTTATTAACTCCACATTTATCTGCAAACTCACTAATGCGATAAATCATCTTATTTCACCCCCTGAATATTATAAACCATGTACCATAGTACACGGTCAAGTAAATTGGACTATTTTATTTTTTTCCCAAAGTATCACTCGTATGTGATTGATACTTTTATATAATACTATTGATTATCCTAACATCCCACCAGAAAAATCCGATTTAAACACCAGTTGTTTTTTTAAACTATTAAGAAAAGTAATTCCACTATATATTCCGAAGACCCGTTATTTTTTTATTGTCTTTTTTTAATACTACAATACATGTACTAACTACTGAAACAATCAAAAAAATTTATTCCAATAATCGTCTGTACAATTTCAATCTGACAAAAATCATTGCAATTAAATTATGTTTATGATAAAATGAAATTATAAAAGAGAGAGCCGTTTTAAAGACGGTGGCTCAGTTATTTAGTTAAATTATAACCATCTTAACCGTCCAAAGTTTAAAGATGGTTATTTTTTCATCATAAAAGTAACGATAGCAACAACTAAAGTTAAGAGTGCAATTACAAAAATCGCAAAATCTATCATTAGTTGAATAGCTTCGTACGTAGACATTCTCTACTCCTTTCATCCAGATTCTAGTGTATGCGAGCATAGCACCATCCCCTTTCATATTGAAGTAGCCACCATCTTTATCGGAAGTTTTACACTCCCTAACTTCTCTCTCCAGTTTTGATTATATCAGATTAAACTATCATAATCAACTATTTATAAATACTAATATATCAACACTTTTCACTAAATAATTATACTTTTTATACCCTGCCATTTCCCCTGCCAATATAAAAAATAAAGTCGATACTTCCTATGATACCAACCACTCAGGATAGATTCTTCCCCTATTGAATGGGAATAATGCGGTGTACATTTGAATTATTAGGAGTTTAACGACGACATAATTCTTAGGTACAACGTATGCAACAAGAACTTTAATCTTAACGAACAAAGTGAGGAAAAGATTATTAGTTCTAACTGCTCAACATTAAAAATATATAGATAAAAGCCTTGATTTTTTTAAGGCTTTTTTTCTTTCAAAAAAATTAATCAAAAATAAACTTTTTAGGCATAAAGTACCCTGCCAACTTCCCTGCCGAAGAGTAAAATTTACAATGTAAGAAGGTGAACAATTTTGAAATATACTCAGGATTATCTAAATGATATACTTATTAGAATGGCTTATCATTCTAGCGCAATTGAAGGAAATACTATTACTTTGCCTGAAGTTTCAAATATATTTTTAGAACGTTCCCTTCCTAAATATAAAACCATTAGAGAGTTTTTATGAGATAGAAAAATCACAAACAAGCCTTTGAATTCCTATTTGATAATATCAATAATAATGTAGAATTAAATATTGACTTACTCCTTAATATGCACAAATATCTAGTTGATAGATTACAGCACGATGCTGGTAACTTCAAGTCTAGTCAAAATGCAATAGTCGGGGCAAAATTCCAAACTACTTCACCTACCGAAACACCGTACCTAATACGCCAATGGATAGATAGTACTAACTATCGATTAAATAATACTGACAAAGACAATGAAATATTAAGTATACTTGCAGATACACATATTCAATTTGAAAGAATTCATCCATTTAGTGATGGTAATGGTAGATGTGGACGTCTTATCCTACTCTACTTAGGAATTAAATATCTGAATTCTCCCTTATTATCTCTAAAGAAAATAGAGATGAATATATGGAATATCTAGCTGAACAGGATATTGAAGGATTAGCTTCCCTATTAAATAACTCTCTTGAATTTGAAAAAGAAAGAGTATCACAATTGAACTAATATTATAGTCGCAACCTTAAATTAAAGGTTGCGACTATTTTTTCGCCCAAAATCGACTAATATGGGTATACCCATATTGAACAAAAATCAATCCTATTAAATCAATAACCAAAAATATCCGTTATACATGTCTAAAAAAACTAAATTACAGGAGGTACAAAAAAATGAAAAATTGGATATATACGAACGTCAACCATTGACCAAAAACCTAGATAGACAAAAAAACAAATTATGAAAGACAATAATATTCAATTACTATTTAGCGAACAAGAAAGCGGAAAAAGATACAAATAGACCTATTTTTAAAATGACATGCTAAACTCTATTCGTGCCAATGATGAAATTATTATAGCCTCGCTCGATAGACTTAGTAGAAATTATAAAGATTTAAAAGATATAATACAAATAATAAAAGATAAAGGAGCAACTCTAACAATAGTAAATGCTCCTTTCCTTAATTTCTAATACTGGTAACTCTACCTTAGACATAGCAATGTTCGACATACTTCTTTCTCTACTTGGATATATTGCACAGAATGAACGTGAAAAAGATACTCGAAAAGGCAACGTCAAGGGATAGAACAAGCAAAAGAAACGTGGTGTCTATAATGGACGTCCCCTAAAAATACCATGCAAATGCTAAAAAAACTCTCAAGATAGATTCATATATGAAAGTGTAGTATCTATACTCCAAGAGAAAAAAACCTGTTCAATCAATTGCAAAAACATGTAGGAATTGCAAAGTCAACTGTATATGAAATAAAGAAAAGATCGGGGAGTGTGAATAAAAACTCTGTAAATTCTTTATGTTAATCAAAAATTTACTAGTTTATAATATTTAATTTTATAGATTTAATTACTTTAAGTGGCTTTTCATTCTCTTTAGTCCATTGTATTGGATGAGTATAGCCGTGATTCACACTATTTCTATTATCACCTTCATCTAACATTGTTGAACTCTCGAAATATTTTTTTATATTCTTCAAGTAAATCTACCAACTCTTTATTTTCACTATTTTCTTTTTATAGCTAAATCTGTTAACTTCATTCCTACACTATATCTTTTTTTAACTTGTAGTAAATTTTTTTTCAAATTCAGTAGTTAATGAACGTATGCACTCTTCTAAATACGAATACATAAATGGAAATAAAAACACCATAAGCCTCTGGAGTATCTCTATATATTCTGATTGCTAATTCTACGTCAGGTAACCAATTTAAGTGAGCAGATAGGCTTATCTTTTTAAAAATATTCATCCATACATAAATCCCCTTTTTATATTTAATCAATTAAATTATATCATAAAAGTCTTGTCAATTATTTATATATTATAACTTTGATAGTTTAGTTTTACATAAGTATTTTAACCTTATTTTTGTTCACAGTACAATTTCGTAAGTTGACAAAACCATTGTAATTATTTCCCATTTATGCTAGAATAAAAAAAGAAACGTTTGCACTAGCTTTTACTAATAATTTCTCAACTCACTATGTTCACAGAAATTTAAGTAGTCGTAGTATAAATTATTCGTAGTATTTTTTTCTTCAGTCTGTGACTTTGAAAAAAATAGACGACTAATTTTAAAAAAACGTAACTCAAATATTTAATTATTAAGTAACTATCTTACCCTAAGCCAAAGGGTAATAGTACTCCAAAAATTTAAACAAATTTTGGAGGTACTATTATCTTTTATGATAAACTTTCTTAGTTTATGTGAATAGAAGCAAATGTAAATAAAACTCTGGAGATTTTTTTTATGATAACTTGAATTCACTAGGTTACTATATTTAATTTTTTTATAGATTTAATTACATTAAGTGTCTTTTTTTCTTGGAAGTGAAAAATACAACTCTATAAATTACTTATTCTTTCCAAATAATCTTTGGAAAAAAATCCAACTTTCTCCTCTGTGTCTTCAGATTTTTCTTCTTCAACAATATTTTCTTGGTTATCGTCTGATTTTAGTGGAACATTTATCCATTCGTGGAAAGAATCTTGGAAAATTTCAACAAATAAATCTGCATTTGTCTTACTTGAACTCAAAACCTTATTCTCTAATGCTTCTGAATAAACTTTTGATGGCTTAGTATTATCCACTCCATACCTAGAACTTTGGAAATTATGATCAAGTTCGCTCATCTTAATCATATAAATATTTCTCTCCTCTTGCTCCCCTTTAACTTCTTTAAACAATTCTGGAGAACCTATATACAGTTTTCGCCACATCAACATATTATTTTTTGTAGCATCATCTACACGTGAAAGTGGAAAAAGTCAGGTAATTCAATTCCTGCAATTTCAAAAATATTCTTTAAATATTTCACGAGTATAGTATAAGAAATCTAATTTATTTCCACTATAATGTTTCCAATTCAAATCATCTTGCATAAGTTTTTTTAGAAAATCTCAAAAACAAAATCTCTAAACAATCCTGAATTAATCTTCTCATAAACTTCTATATATCTATCTGTAGTTTCTGCTCGTCTTTGCGAATCAAATTTACGATCATTTAATAAATAATATATTCTTCTACTAAGAGCCTCTGATTTAGAACCAATTGCTTCTGCATTAGTCGTACAAATAAATGCAGGAGTTAAATGTATTTGATTTTCCGCTTGGTTAGAAATATCTTTAATCAGATCTTCACCTTTTCCATTAAAGAAGTCACTTGGAAGCTCATCAACAAGTAAAGGAGCCACATTATCCTCGTTAAGCATCCAATAACGAATCTGTTGGCGTGTTGCAGAATCTTTTCTCGTGTCATTATCTACCAATTCATTATACGTTGGTATTTTATTATCCGTCGTCAATCCTAACATCTTATTTAAAATATTAAGCAAATTAGACTTACCAGAACCTCCCGTTCCTCCAACAATAGCAAATAAAGGTATATCCAGAGCTTCATTTCCTAATGTGAATTTCTCTCTAATTTCACCTATAAATGGTGATGTAAATGTATATAATATTGTTTCCATAACACGTTTCCCATATTCAGGAGTATAATTAGGAACAAAATCTTCATAATTTTTTTAATAATTTACAAATAATCTCAATATTTTCCTTTATCTCTACATCAGTTAGCCTCTCACCTATTGGATAATAAGAAAAAAACGTTCTTCCAAAGCTTTCGTCTCTGGATTTATCGTACTTTCTATTTTTTTATCCCCTGTGATAACCCACTATTATTCTCTGTTCTCAATGCAGGTTTATTTATAATAAGCTCTCTTGGCGCTGTCTCTGATTTTACTTTTTTTAGCCTGAATTTGAAGTTGTAAGTATTTTTTAATATTCGTGCGCATCTTAGCTTTGTCTAAAAGTTTCGTATCACTATTAGCAGTATTACCTGTTCTTCTGTTAACCACACTATTAGTGATTCGCAAAGCAAACTCCAGTTCATTAGCTTTTTTTGTTGAAATTCCTCTGCACGAATTTGCTCAAATTCTTTTTCCTCTTTCAAATCTTCTATTAATTCTTGTTTTATATCGCCAACTGTAACTTTTTTTCTGAACTTCATCATAAAAAAATCACTAATAGTATTCACTTTCAATTCTGAAGTTTCCTCTGGCGTAAAATTAATATTCACATCAGGATTTTTGTCTTTTTTTCTTAGTTAGCTTATCTAAAAACAGACTTTGTAAATAGATTCTGTGTAGCAGGAATTATTGTGTTTTCATAGTACTCATTATATATTTCAAAAAAATAGCATCATTATCTCTAATTTCTACTATTTCTAATTGATTAGTACTATTTGAAAATGCCTGTATGGATAAGTTAGCAGAACCAATAATAACCCTTGTATCATTTGTCTGCGTATTTTCCAATAGATATACCTTACTATGAATAGTTTTGTCTATTGGTATTCGTATATTAAATTTGTTTTTAGTAACTTTTTCTTGAAGTTCCGAATTTAATTCTTCAATAAGCCTCATAGGTGTGCCCTCATTTAATATTTTTGTACTATTTATCAATTGATGAATAGCTTGTTTCCTTGAATCCAGCGCTCTTTCTTGAACTTCACTATCTTGAATACCAACTATTATTGTTGTTTCTTCAAAGTTTTCTAAGTACTTATTGTAAAAGTTCGAATCAATTGAAAAAAAGTTACAGCTTTTTAACACATTGTATTGGCTAGAATCGAATATTTCACTTATTTCTAAGCTTTTTCTTCTCATTATTTAATATAGTTAATAACGTCGTCATTCCTTTACCATATTCCTTTTTTTAATATTCTATCACTCTATATTTTCTTTTCTACGCAGTCTTCACTTCAGCAACGTAGTATTTAGATTTACTGTGCCCACCTGTATAATTTTTTTGTTATTTAATTTCAATGTTATTGTTGAAATTTTTTTGTTTTTTTGTCATAGCATCTAGTACATCAATCTTTATGCTATCTCCTTCTGTTTTCCAGTTTTCTTTTTTTATCTAATTCCTGTGGATAATTATGTCCTCTTTCTACAGACACAAATACAAGTGCACTGTCTTCTTTGTAGTAGTGTATCTCGCTGTCTTTAGGGAATATAGTTGCTGCTGAAGACTTGCCATTAACCTCACTGAAAGCTGGACCTTGTAGTAACTCTAACGCCTCCTCTTTAGAATATGTTTTATCTGAAAAATTCGTTTTACCACATCCACAAAAATCTTGTACTGAAACTTTCGCTAATGGCACTCCTTCTGGAGAATTGAATTTTGTAGATCTATCTTGAGTAATCCACGCTAATAGGTTTGTTTGTTCATTTAATCTTGATAAATCATTTCCTGAAATAGCAACTAAATTCGCTAATTTTTTTCAGCAGCGGCTAAATCATGTTTAACTTCTGACTTTTTCTTTTGAAGTTGTTTCTTTATTCTCTGTCTTACTTTCTTTTTTTGCTCTGTATTTTTTTCTTATCCGAAGTTTTTTTGAACTATCTTTTCCTGCACAACCAGTTATAACTAGTGCCCCTGCTGCAAGTAACATTAATAATTTTTTTATTCATACACTCATCTCCTTTTTGTTTATTTATCTATATTATACCATATTTTAGTGATAAAAAAAGCAGTCCCTGAAACTTATAAATTTCAAAGACTACTGTATATATTTTTATCTTAGACCTTTATCGTATGGAATACCAAGTGCTTCTGGAGTAGCAGTTTTCTTAGAAAATACGATAAGCGCAATAATTGTAGCTACGAATGGGAACATGTTCCAGAATGATACCGGGATTGGTAGATCTGGTGCTAAGATAGAAACTTTCTCAGCAAATACCTTAGTTCCTCCGAAGAATAACGAAGCTAATGTAATCGTAATTGGGTTATATTTACCAAAGATTAATGCTGCCAATGCTAAGTATCCGAATCCATATACTGTGATCGCTGCATTGAATCCTTGTGAGAACGTAGTTGCAATGATAGCTCCAGCTAACCCTGCTAGACATCCTGAAATAAATACCCCAATGTAACGATATTTAAATACATTTAATCCAAGTGAATCACTCGCTTGTGGGTTTTCCCCTACAGAACGTAAACGTAATCCGAATGGACGTTTATAAATTACATAATATGTTACAATTACTAAAATTACAGCTATAAATACTGTTGGATAAATAGTAAATTTACCAAATACTGTATATCTTGGGAAACCACTTGCTAATAATAATTCATATGTACCATTAAAGTGGTTAACTAAGAATAACGCTATAGCTGGCGTAATTAAGTTTATCGCCGTACCTGAGATAACTTGGTCAGCTTTTAAGTTAATACTAATATATGCGTGGATTAATGACATTAACCCTCCAGCAAGTGTTGCAACAACTAAACAAATTACTAATTGGAATAGTGTTGGAGATCCATCAAACACTGATAATGCTAATAATGATGCGACGAATGATCCAAAGATTACGAAACCATCAAGGGCAATGTTAACAACCCCACTTTTTTCTGAATAGAAACCACCGATGGCAGCTATAAGAATTGGTGCAGTATATTGTAACATTGAGTCTAATAGTGATAATACTGTATCCATCTATTTATCTCCTTTCTGTTTCTTACTACTAAATAATTTATCAAGCAACTTGTTATCAAAGATAGCTTTAGCTGCAACGAATAATACGATTAAACCAATTAAGATATTCGCGATATCTTTTGGAATACCGATAAATGATAATTGTGGAGTTAATACTCCTAGGAATCCGAATAATAATGCTCCTAATAATGATCCAACAGCTGTATTAGCACCTATTAAAGCAACCGCGATTCCCATGTATCCAAATCCTTGGAATGTTGAACCTGCAACTACTTGTCCTACAGGTCCCATATTGTAAAGAGCACCACCTAAACCAGCGAAAGCTCCTGAAATAGCCATAGATAACACAGTGTTTCTGTTAACTTTCATACCTACGAATTTTGATGCATTCGGGTTAAATCCTACTGAACGTAATTCATAACCGAATACTGTTTTTTCCATAACAATATAGAAAATAATAACACTAAAGATAGCTAAGAATAAATCTGTTCCTAAACGATAGTTGTTGAAAATACCTTCAACTAAACTATTTTGTAAGTACCCTGTTCCATCAGCTGAAACGATAGGTTTAGAAATGATATCATTAGTTCCTTTAATATATTTAGGCACTGCAAATTGTACAAAATATAAAGCTGTGTAGTTTAACATAATTGTTACTACTACTTCACTGATATTGAATCTAGCTTTAAGTAACCTGCAATAGCTGCCCAAAGACCACCTACCACAACACCAACTAGAATACTAGTAATTAACACTAAATAGAAGTTCATACCTTCCATTTTTAATCGCAACAAGTCCAGCGAAAAAGTTCTCCCATAATGAATTGACCTTCTGCACCAATGTTGAATAAACCTGTTCTAAATGCAAATGCAACAGATAATCCAGTACAAATTAATGGAATTGTTGATACAAAAATTTCAGCTATACTGTTTGAGTCTGAGAAAATATCTCCGATTACTCCAAACACATCTCCTGGTGCTGCCCCTATTGCTGAAATAAGAATAGCTCCTATAATAAATGAAGCTAATATCGGTAGCACCGCATTAGTTAAAACTTTCTTTAACATACGTTCTCCTCTCTACTTCTTAACCCCTGCCATAAGCAGACCAAGTTGTTCTTTTGTTACATTTTCATCATTATCCACTACATCGATAATGTTACCATTGTGAATAACCGCGATTCTATCAGATAACGTTAAAATTTCATCTAAGTCAAATGAAATTAATAGAACACCATTACCTTTATCACGATAATTTATTAACATTTTATGAATACCGTTAATAGCTCCAACATCAAGACCACGCGTAGGTTGAGTTGTTACTAATAATTTTTGGATTTAATTCTAAAGCACGTCCAATAATAAGTTTTTTTGTTGGTTACCACCACTCATACTACGTGCAGAAATTTTTTTCATCTCCAGCTTTACGAACATCATATTTTTTTCACAAATTTCTTTAGCAAATTTTTGAAATAATATTCTTTTTCAAGAATCCACGTTTAGCAAATTTTTTTCTGTATAATAATTTTCTAAAAACTGAGTTTTCTTCAACACTGAAATCTAATACAAGACCATCTTTATGTCTATCTTCAGCAATAATTTCTAGTCCTAATTCTTTACGTTTTGCTGTTGATAATGCGTTAATTTCTTGACCGTCAAAAAAACAATTTTTACCTTTTGTTTCTTTAAGTAAAGCATTGAGTACTTCTACAAATTGTTGTTGACCATTTCCATCAACTCCCGCGATACCTAAAAATCTCACGTTCACGCACATTTAAGTTGAAATCGTGAAGAATATCTTTTTTTCTCAGCTGTATCAGCATAAATTCCAGAAACTTCAAGAATATTTTTTTCTTACCATCTCTTGAACGTTCATATTTAATTATTTCTAAGTCTTTACCAATCATAAGACTAGCTAGTTTTTTTCTTTTTGTTGTTTCTGCTATTTCAACTGTTCCATAGTATTCACCACGACGAATAATACTACAACGGTTTGCAACAGCCATAATTTCATTAAGTTTGTGAGTAATTAATAAAAATAGTTTTTTTCCTTCCGCTTGAAGATTTTTTTAAGAATAGCTAAAAATTCTTTAATCTCAGCAGGAGTTAACACTGCAGTAGGTTCATCAAAAATTAGAATGTTAGCATCTCTATATAACATTTTTAAAATTTCAACCCTTTGTTGCATTCCTACACTAATATCTCCTACTAAAGCTTTTAGGATCAACTTCTAAACCATATTTTTTTAGATAAATCTTTAATTTTTTTACTGCAGCACTTTTCTAAATCAATTTTTCCACCTTTAACTTCTTCCATCCCTAAAATAATATTTTCAGCAACAGTGAAGTTTTTAATAAGTTTAAAGTGCTGATGCACCATCCCTATCCCAAGTTGGTTGGCATGCTTAGGATCTTTAATATCAACTTCTTTACCATTCAATTTAATAACACCGGCTTCTTGATGGTACATACCAAAAAGAACCGACATCAACGTAGATTTCCCTGCACCATTTTCACCAAGTAAAGCATGAATTTCATTGTTCTTTACCTGAATAGTGATATCTTTATTTGCGTAGAAGTCGCCAAACTTTTTTTAGTTATGTTTAGCATTTCTATAGCGTACATATCTTTACCTCTCTTTTATAAATTCTTACATATATATATTATAATATATTTTTGACAAACTAGTATAGCTTTTTTTAATAGATTTTTTTCATATATTTACCATAATTTCAGTTATTATAAAATTATTAATTACTAGGGTGTATTCGTTTTTATAGTTTTATAAAAATAATACAAATTTTTATAACTTTAAAAAAATAAGTTATAATATAAATTTTTTTAATACTATTTAAGAAATATAAAAAAATAATTTCCTACAAAAAAAGACCTAGCAAATGCTAGGCCTTTTTAAATACAAACTTCTTAAAATTAAAGTTCTCCGTCGATATTAGCTTTATCAGCTACACCAGCAGCATCAGCTGCAACTGTTGCTTTACCAGATTTTAGATCTTCAACAACTGTTTTAATTTTAGCTTTGATATCATCGTTTAAGTTAGGGTTTTCTGCTGGAAGTCCAACACCATCTTCTTTAATAGTGAAGACTCTAGCTTTTCCACCTTCAAATTTTCCAGCTTTGATAGCGTCTAAGATGTTAGATACTGCAACGTCGATACGTTTAACAGCTGAAGTTAAGATAACTGATTTTTCAACATCTTTTCCGTCTTTATCTTTAGCTTTGAATACACCTTCAGAATATTGGTCTTTATCTACACCAACGATCCAGTGTTTAACTTCTCCACTTTCTTTAAGGTCTTTAGTTGCTCTTTCTTGAGCTTCTTTAATAGAACCACTTCCAGTACCACCAGCTGCTACGAAGATTACGTCAGCTCCAGCATCGTACATAGTTGCTGCTAAAGTTTTACCTTTGTTAGTGTCGTTGAATGAACCACTGTAGTTGTAAACAACTTTGATGTCTTTTTTAGCTGCTTTAGCACCTTGAACGAATCCAACACCAAATTTAACTACTGCTGGAATTTTAGCTCCACCAATGTATCCAACTTTACCAGTTTTTGATTGTAAAGCTGCTGCATATCCTGCTAAGTATCCTGCTTCGTGTTCTGAGAATGTAACTGATTCTACGTTTTTGTTTTGAACTACACCATCGATGAAGATGAATTTTTTATCTGCAAATGAATCTGCAACTTTTGGTAATTCTTTTTCAAAGTAGAAACCAGCTAATGAAATTACGTCAGAAGCTTTTGCTGCATTTTGTAAGTTTGCCGCAATATCACTTTGGTTTTTAGTTTCGATTGGGTTTAGTGCTTTTTCCACCATTTTTTTTCAGTCCAAGCTTTTTACTGTCTCAACGTTACTTTGGTTGAAACTTTTTATCTTTTTGCTCCACCTTCGTCAGTTACAACACCGATTTTTTTAATCCAGAGTTGTTAGAAGATGAGTTTCCGTTAGATGATTTAGAAGAACATCCAACAATAATTAATGCTGCTGATAAAACAACTGCTATTAACGAAAAATACCTTTTTTTCATAAATAAAAAGTCTCCTTTATTTGTATATTGTTTATACCTAAATAATACCACATTATCTTTCAAACTTCAATGATTTATTAAAAAAATGTTAACATTTTTTTATAATGTTCGTTTTCTAACTATAAAAAGCCTATAAAAAGTAGTATTTATAGGAGTTATCATATCTATTCTCCTATATTTATATAAGATTATTTTTAGAATAATAAAGCATTTTTCAAAAACATTAAGAACGTTTACATTTTTTTATACGAATTTTATATCTCAGACTATTATTACACATTAATTATATTCTTTGGATAAAGACTTTATTTTATTGATATAATTGTATTTAATATTTTACGAACTTTAAAAATATCACACTCTAATTATTGGATACTAATGTATATTAATACTTATTCTCAAGATAAAAATAATTTATGTAAAACTATAGATTTTTGATAAATATTTAAAATCAACATTATCCAAAAATAGATCATATTCTACTATTGTTCTATTTCCTCTAGATACGATAATTTTACATACTTTACTTTAATAAATTATCACATATTAGATATCTCCTATATCTTATTTAGAAAAAAATAGGAGTGTCCGAAATCAAAAATCTCTTAGAAATTTTTGCTTCAAACAGCTCCTATATTCTTTAATTATAGTTCACCTTCTAAATTAGTACCTAAACCTTTTTGCTTTTTAATTCATCTCCAGTAGCTGCTACTTCAACTTTCCCTGATTTTTAATTCTTCTATAGCCTTAGCAATTTTTTTGTTTTTTTGCCTCTTCGCTTAAGTTAGGATTTTTCTTTTTGGAATACCTACACCATTTTTCTTTAATACCAAAAAAATGTGTTCACCTTTAGTGAACTTACCTTCTTTGATTTCATTTAATATTTTAGTAACTGCTACTTCAATATTTTTTTAACAGCTGATGTTAATATTGCAGATTTTTTTGGTATTCTTTTCCGTCTTTATCTTTCCCTTTAAAAATACCTTCTTCGTATTGATCTTTATCTACTCCTACAACCCAGTGTTTAATCTCTCCACTCTTAGACATATCAATTATTCCACGTTCTTTAGCTTCTGAGATTACACCATTACCAGTATTACCTGCAGCAACAAAAATTACATCTGCTCCTGAGTCATACATAGTAGCTGCTAAAGTTTTACCTTTGTTTGTATCTGAAAAAAGTTCCACTGTAATTGTACATTACTTTAATATCACTTTTAGCTGCTTTTAGCACCATGTACAAACCCAATACCAAATCGCTCTACCGGTGGAGTTTTTGTTCCTCCGATAAATCCAACTTTCCCCGTTTTAGATTGTAACGCCGCTGCAAATCCTGCTAAATAACCAGCTTCTTGTTCTTTAAAGATTAAAGAAGCAATATTTGGAGCATCAACAAAAGTATCAACAAACATGAATTTTTTATCTTTATATTGTTCCGCTACTTTTTGGAATTTCTTTTTCAAATTCAAAAACCTGCTAAAGAAATAATATCAGACACTTTTTGCAGCATTTTGTAAATTAGAAGTTATATCCGATTGAGTTTTCGTTTCTAAAACAACAGGCTCTTTCGCACCATTAGCTTTCGTCCACGCTTGAATTGCCTCTACGTTAGCTTGGTTAAAACTCTTATCTTTTGCTCCACCTTCACCAGTTACAACACCAATCTTATAGGCATTCTTCCCATCAGATTTCGTATCATTCTTAGCACTCTTTGAAGAACAACCGACAACAATTAATGATAATGCAACTAAAAATTGCAAATATAGTACGTAATTTTTTTTCATAATATCCTCCTTAAAAAAATTTATGCACTAAGAACATAATACTACTTTTTTTAAATCGTTTGCAAGATATTTTTTTACAGATTTTAAAAAAATATAAATAACACAAAAATATACTTCTAAAAAAATACTACGATTCCTAATGATTCAGTACTTTCTTTTTTTCGATTTAACTAGAATACTACTTTTATCATATATAATCTATATAATTCATCCTATCAACTATTACTCTGCTTTGAAATTAATCTCTAAAATTGTAAACGTTAATAATAAATAGATTAGAAATTATATATTTTCTGAATGTTTTATGCTATAATATTTTTTTGATAAAGCATTTTTCAGGAGGATTTATATTATGACATATTATGAAAATATTGTAGAAACTGCAAACTACATAAAGAAATATTTTGGGGAACCTATTGACTATGCAGTAGTTTTAGGAAGTGGTATTACACTTGAACTTGAAGATCAACAAGAACTTGGTTATGAGGCTATTCCACTTTTCCCAGGAAATAAACATGCTAACCGAGTTAAAGGACATGCTAACAAACTAACTTTTGGTAAAAATCTCTGGTAAAAAAACGTATTAGTATTAAACGGTCGCCTTCACTTTTTATGAAGGATACAGCATGAAAGATGTTGCTTTTTATGACATATGTTATTAAATTTTTTTAGGAGTAAAAAGGATTATTCATAACTAATGCATGTGGAGCTATTAACACAAACTTCACTGAAGGTGATATCGTGTGTCTTGACGACTTTATTTCACTAGTGAGTAAAAACCCTCTAATGGGAGAAAATGATCCACGTCTAGGTGAAAGATTCGTTGATATGACTACACCATTCGATCCATATCTAGTAGAAAACTTACACAACTCTGCTAAAAAACTAGATATTACTTTACATACAGGTGTTTATGGATTCTTCCAAGGTCCATACTTTGAAACACGTGCTGAAATTCGTGCATTCAAAACAATGGGGTGTGATCTTGTAGGAATGTCTACAGTTCCAGAAGTAATCGCAGCGAATCATGCATCACTTCCTGTAGCAGTTTTAGCTTGCGCTACTAATATGGCAACAGGAATACAAGAGAAAAAACATGACCACGAACACGTACTAAAAACTGCTCAAAAAATTAGTATAAACCTGAAAAATCTTTTAATTGAAACATTAGAAAACTTAAAATAGAAGGAGTAAAATTATGGAAAAAACTATTTTCGAAAAAATCATTGATGGAGAAATCCCAAGTTACAAAATCTATGAAGATGAATATGTATACAGCTTTTTAGATGTATTCCCTATAACAAAAGGACATACATTAGTAATTCCTAAAAAAAGCACAGTAGAAACATTTTTTTGACTGCGATCCTGAAACTGCAGCAAATATTGGACGAGTTCTTCCGAAAATCGCTAACGCAGTAAAAAGAAGCATATGGTTGTGATGGAGTTAACATCTTCCAAAAACAATGAAGAGTACGCTGGTCAAAGTGTTTTCCACTTACACTTCCACATTGTACCAAGATACAAAGATAAAGATACAAACTTCGATAACTTAGAAGTTAAATGGCCACCACAAAAAGTTGAGCCTGCAGAATTTGAAGAAATTAGGAAAGCAATCGCTGATAGATTAGCATAAAACAAAAGATAGCTAGATAAAATTTTATTTACCTAGCTATCTTTCTTATTTTCCTTCTTTTGATGCAAATAAAGATACGATAGAATCTAAAGTTGTTTTTGGTTTTTCTTCAACGAACTCTTCTACTTCTTCTTTTACTTCTTCTGCTTTTTCAATTACAGGAGCTACCGCTTCATGAATTTGTTCTACAGTCGGCTCAACTTTTTCTTCGTAGTGAGTTTCAGCAACTTCTTTTACTTCTTCTACAACATTACTAGTACTTTCAAAAGTTGATTCAACAACTGGTGAAACTGTTTCTTCTACTTTTTTTCTACTACTGGTTCTACAACTTCTTGTGCTTTTTTTCCACTACAGGCTCTACCGCCTCTTGTACTTTTTTTCTACTACAGGCTCGGCAGCTTCTTTTCACCTCTTCAACTTTTTTTCAGATGCTTCAGCCACTACTTCTTCTTTTACCTCTTCTGCTTTTAGCTCCTAATTCAACGAAGTTTTTCCTCTACTTTCTCAACTTCTTCAGATGCTGTTAATTCTTCTAATTTTTTTCTTTAGCAACATCTTTTTTTCTTCTTGTGCTTGAGCTTCTAATTCTTGAGTTTTTTTTCGTTAATAATAGCAGTTAATTTCTCAATACCATTTTTAGTATTTTCTTTTAGTAATTCTTTGTGTTTTTTTCTAATTCTTTAGGATTTTTTTATAATAATAAGCTCCTAATGCACTCACCGCTCCTAATAAAGCACCCTTAAAAAAATTTTTACCCATGTTTGAATTCCTCCTAATTTCTTATCAGTATTGATTTTTATCAAAAAAATCAGATAATGTAAAGAATTTAAAGGTTTTTATTTTTTTGTAGATTTAGCTTTTTTTATTGTCATAAATAAGAAATATAGAAGCAATAATCAAATATTTTACTTGAATACCGCTTCTGTCAATAATTATTTTTTTATTTTAAGTGTTTAACCCTTGCTACGATTTCTTTATGACGCCCTTTAATCATAGGTCTAGCTTGTGGATTACCTAAATATCCACATGTTCTTTTAACAACATCACAGCTTTTCGGATCTCTATTGCCACACTCAGGACATTTGAAACCTTTCTTAGTTGGTTCAAATTCTCCCTCATAACCACATTTATAACAGCGATCAATTGGCGTATTTGTTCCTAAGTAACCAACTTTATCGTATGCAAAATCCCAAACTGCTTCTAACGCTTTAGGATTTTGTTTTAATACTGGATATTCACAATAATGAATAAATCCACCACTTGCATAGTATGGATAGTCTTTTTCAAAATCTAACTTCTCAAAAGGAGTCGGATTCTTTCTAACATCGTAGTGATATGAATTTGTATAATATTCTTTATCCGTTATATTCTCTACGATACCGAACTTCTCAGTATCCATACGGCAGAATCTGTCAGTTAAAGATTCACTAGGTGTTGAATAAATACTGTACCAATAATCACCTTCTGCAGTCCATTTATCTACACATTCTTTCATGTATCGCATAATATCTAATGTGAATTCTTTTGCTTCAGAATTTTTCTCCCATTCTCCACCATAAAAAACACTCGCAACTTCATATAATCCAATATACCCTAATGATAATGTAGAACGTTTATTATCAAATAGTTGTTTCACCCTATCATCAGCTTTAAGTCGTTTTCCAAATGCTCCATGCATATAAAGAATTGGTGCATTTTGGGGTTTCGCTTCACCACAACGTTTCGCTCTGTAATCTAATGCATCTTTACAAATAGCTAACCTTTCTTTAAAAATCCCCCAAAATTCCTCTTTATTTCCCTTAGATTCTAGTGCTATTCTAGGAAGATTTAAAGTTACTACACCTAGGTTCATACGACCACTTTCTACAAGCTCACCTTGTTCATTTCTCCATGCAGGTAAGAACGATCTACATCCCATAGGAGTTTTACAACTTCCTGTAATTTTTGTTATTGTATCATACATCAAAAACATCTGGATACATTCTTTGAGTTGCACATGATAATGCAAGTTCTTTCACATCATAATTAGGATCCGTTGGTTTTAAATTCAATCCATCTTTAATAACAAAAATCAACTTAGGAAAAATTGCAGTTCTTTTTTCTTTTCCTAAACCATCAATTCTAACTTGTAAAATTGCTTTTTTTGTATCTCTTTTTTTCAAAAATATCCCTCACCTAAACCAAAACCTAATGATGTAAATGGTGTTTGCCCCTGTGATGAATATAAAGTGTTTATTTCATATTCTAAAGACTGCATTGCATCAAAAATATCTTTTTTTGTTTTTTTATCAGCAAAACCTTTTTGTTTTTCCTCATCATCAATCCACTCTTGTGCCATTTTTAAATTCTTCTCATAATTTAATTTAGCAAAAGGAGCAAGGATCTCATCTATTCTATCAGCACTACATCCACCATATTGACTTGAAGCAACATTAGCTATTATTTGTGCCATTTGAGCAGTTGCTGTTTGAATACTTTTAGGACTATCTACATCTGCATTTCCTATTTTGAATCCTTTTGTCAGCATTTCTTTAAAATCGATTAAGCAGCAGTTTGTTAATGGTTGATACGGAGAATAATCTAAGTCATGATAGTGAATATCTCCTTTTTGATGAGCATTTGCTACATGATTCGGTAACATTTTAAGCTCTATTGCTTTGGCTACTATACCACTCGTTAAATCCCTATGAGTATTAAACACCAAGCTGTCTTTGTTAGCATTTTCATTAACTACATTTTCATCGCGATTAACTAGTTTTTCAATAGCTACATTAATATCTAAGCTGCGTTCACGTTCAATATCACGCATACTTCTATATCCAACATACTCTTCATAAATCGCCTCTTCACCAAGTGTAAGTAGCGTATGTTCTACTATATTTTGTAACTCATAGATTTTAATATTATCTTTGAATCTATTTCCTATTTCTATAATGACATTATCTACAATCCCATCAATATTAATGCTATGATTTTTTTCCAAATACAGAATGAACAGCCTTTTTCTATCGCTTTATAAATTTTCTCAGCATCAAACTTAACTATTCTTCCATCCCTCTTGATTACTAATAAATTTTTTTGTTAAATTATCCATCTTTGCTTTTTGTATATAAATATAAATTACTACTACGCATGTTATCCCCCATTTCTCTTTTTAAATTTCAATTTATAAAAAAACATTATAATACTATCTTATCTCAAAAAAATATCTACTGTCTACAATAAGTATTTCCCGGAAATCGAGAAACCTTATTACATAGCCTTTGAGAGAATTTGTGAATTTTTTTAGCTTTGCTGTTTCCTTTCTATAAAGTTAAAAAAACACCACCATATCAACTATTATAGAGGTTTACATATGCTTCTGTATTAAGATTCTTCATTTTTTTATTTATGATACAGTTTCTTCAGTCTTTACTTAATAACAATTAAAAAAATGATATTTAAAAAAAGTTCTCTTATGACCAAGAAATTTATTTTTTTATCACTTAAACTATATTTTAATAATGTAATTTATGATAAAATTGTATTAAAGAACAAAGCGAGATAAATATATGAAAAAAACACAAATTGAAAAAAATTAACAGATCAATTATTTCCTATGGAAAAATAACAACTTATTATTAATAAATGAATTAGAACCATATGTAGAATTATTCATGCACTATGAGTGTGCAATGCTTGAAATAGAAACAAAACTTAATGTATTCGATAAAGAGTTTTCTCTTCACGGAGAGAGCAACCCTATTGAATCAGTAACTACTAGATTAAAAACTCCAGTTAGTTTAATGAACAAACTAAAACGTCTGAACCTACCTTTTGATATTGATACTATAAAAAACAATATTTACGATGTCGCAGGAGTACGTGTAATATGCTCATTTAAAAATGATGTTTATAAGCTAGTAGATGCTCTTAAACAACAAGATGACTTAACGGTAATTGCTGAGAAAGATTATATAAAAAATTATAAGGATAATGGTTATAGAAGCTATCACCTTATTGTGGAAGTTCCTATTTTCTTATCTGATAAAGTTGAACATGTTGCTGTTGAAGTTCAATTTAGAACTATAGCAATGGATTTCTGGGCAAGTTTAGAACATAAACTTAGATACAAGAAAAATCTAAGCGAAGAAAAAGAAAAGGAAATTGAACGACGCCTATTACTTTGTGCTGAAATAAGTGCCAAGTTAGACAATCAAATGCAAAAAGTTAAAGAAATTATTGAAGACGATTCACAATTTCTATAAAATAAAAGAACCTCTAATATTTGGTAACGACCTTATATTAGAGGTTTATTTAATTGATGTAAACTACTTTTCTACGCTGTGCTTCATCGAATAACTAAAGTAAATTACTAATCCAACTAAAATCCAACATCCGAATATTATCCATGTAGATAATTGAATTCCATATAATAATACAATAAATAATAATATAGAAATTATTGGTAAGTATGGCATTCCCGGCATAGTAAAAACCACGCTTAGCATTAGGGTACTGTTTTCTTATTACAATTGTTGAATAACTAACCAACGTAAATGCTAATATCCAAGAGACATTAGCTAAATCCGCTAACTGTCCTAATGGTAAAAAACCTGTTAATAATGCCATTAATATTCCTACACCTATTGTCGTTGAACCTGGTACTCCATTTTTATTTAATTCCGTTAATTTTTTAGGTAATAATCCGTCTCTACTCATTGTAAATAATATTCTAATTGAAGCAAACATAGTAGCTAATGGTCCTGCTAATAAACCTATTACAGCTCCTAGTGATATTATCCCCGCAATCTTATCTTGTCCTACTTCTTCTAGAACATAAGCTAGAGCATCACCTTTTCCTAATTGCGAGTATGAAACCATTCCTGTTAAAACAAGACATACAATAATATAGAACGCCGTACAAATTAGCAATGTAATTATAATAGCTCTTGGTAGAGACTTCTGAGGATTTATAGTTTCTTCAGCTGAAGTTGATATTGTATCAAATCCAAGATATGCAAAGAAAACTGTCGTAGCTCCTACCATAATCCCTGATAAACCTTGAGGAGCGAAGTCATTTATCCAATTATGAGGTTTCACATAAAAATACTCCAACTAACACAAATAAAAATTATTACAGCAATCTTAATAACTACCATAAAATTATTAACAAACTTACTACTACTCGTTCCTTTAAACAATACAATCATTATTAATAAAACTACAGAAATCGCCAAAAGATTTCCATACCCCCTCACTAGGTAGACTTGTAAATTTCTTTTGGAACAATGACGCCAAAACCTTCTAGTAAATTTTTTTAAAAATAACTAGACCAACCGTTTGCAATCGCAGCACCAGCAATTATATAACTTCCTCCAAGAAGCCACCCCATTGAATGAGCAACTATTTCACCTAATGTCATGTAACTATATGTATAAACACTCCCACTAGATGGTATCGCAGATGATAACTCGGCGTAACATAAAGCTGTTAATCCACAAGCTAACCCGGCAATTAGGAATGAAAAAATCACCGATGGACCTGCTTTTGATGATGCTTCACCCGTTAGAACAAGAATACCTGAACCAATTACAGAACCTACTCCTAAAAAGAATTAAATCGATAGTTCTCATAGTTGGTTTTTAAAGTTTTTTTACCACTTTCACCAAGGATTCTTTCTAATGTTTTTTTTATAAAAATCCTCATCAATCTACCCTCCCATTATTCATTCAAATTACTTTTTCATCTCTTCCTTAAACTCATACTTCAATAAACTAAAGAGTAGGAATAACCCTCCCAATATTAAAGAAACTAGAGTATCATAAACTTAAATTTTTTCCATTGATAAATTACTTCACATAGTTCTCTAGAGAGTTCGTACTACTCTATTTTTAGTATCAATAAACTATCAAAACTATATTTACTAACATTATAATTATTTAATAACCCTAATCTCTAATAATCATCATTTTAAAAAGTTATTCCCACTTAAATTAATATTTAACTTATATTATCTTCCTATTTTTTTAATGTTTAATTAATTAATAATAATTCTACCCTTTTTTTATATTAAGAAATATATCCTGCAGCTTTTTAGAATTTCTTTTTGCATTTGGTTTCTTAGAAGAATTTACTAGAACTATTGGTCCTGTGCATCCCATTCCACTTTCTGCATAGATACCATGTTTCCATAATACTTTAGTAGCATCTTCAAGATCCAATATGTCTACTCCTGATATTTGTGAAGTTACTACTTCTTTCTCAGGTACTTTTACTTCCTCAGAATTTGACTCTTCTTTTTTTAACTTTTTAATTTTGAAATTAGTTCACCTAATTTAGCGTTATTTGCTTTTTTTCATATTCTAGTTTAGCTATTTCATTAACTTTACCTTTAGCTATTTCATAAGCATATTTAAGCGCATTAGCTACAACTGGTGAGCCTGAGGCTCTTGATAGGATTAATATTCTTCTATCATAATCTTCACCAACACCTGGACCATAACCATAACCACTAGCCTCATAATCTCCACCTGTGTTAAATGCTGAAAATACCTTCATAAACAAGTTACCAGTCAATGAATCAACAACCATAACATCTGGTGTAGCCATTAGCAAATCATTCCCTCTCATTACTGATCCACCATCTGCTCTTTGAGATGTTGCAAATTCAAAATTGTACCCATTACCTTTAAGGTCTAATAATATTTTTTCAACTTGTCTTGCACCTTCTACGTTTGCAATTCCTACTGTAGGATTTTCTATTCCTAGTGATTTCGCAGTTGCAATACCGTATAAGGTATTTTTCACCATAGCTTCTACTCTATTAGTAGCAGAAGTACCTGTAGTTGTCGCAAGAAGCATTTCGTGCCCTCTAGCAGGTGTAATAACCCTACCAACTGTAGAAACTCCAATAGGGAAGTTATAGTGCATTGTAACACAAGATGCTATTTCCCCTTTATCTAATAGGTCTTCCATAATTTTGTGAGCTTCTTCTTCATCTTTTTGCTTCATATGATTCGAAGTCCTTATGACCCTCACCTATTAAAAACTATATCGAATATAGGATTTTTAGCTAATATCGCACCTTGAACTAAATTTTCAAAGCCGTGTTCACTACCTAAAGTTGTTAAACCAACTTTTAATTTTTTTGCCAAAGTTTCCTGTTTCTATGGCATTAGCTACTTCTAGCAATACTTCTGATATAATTTTTTTTACTCATAGTATCACCCCTATTCTTCTAACATTTCTTGGGAAATTTTTTTCTCATTGATTCTGCTATAATTTTTTTCTTATTTCATCTTTAGAAATTCCTGCAGCTTCTCCTTCTACAGTTCCATTATTTCTTTCAATTACAATAGATACTCCATCGAATAAGTTAGTCATTCTACCTAAGAATAAACTTCCTTTACCTACTATCATAGCACGGTTTTTATCTCCTTTTGTAAGATCATCAATTAAGAATCCTACATATGGTACACCTGAAGGAATATGTCCTTGAGTTGGGTCCATCCAGGTAATCCTTTAGCTTCGATAAATGATTTTTAATTCTTTTTTTCTCGATATCTCCTCGCATCGCTGCTAAAGCTGCAATCATTTTTGTAGTTAGCTTCGGGAACATTTCCTGCTCCTGCAGATTTAGTAATATCTGGGTTTTGCATTTCTACAGAAAAATACATCAACATCTGTAATTTTTTTAAATTAGCTTTATCTAATGGATTAGCAACTAAAGCTCCCATTACAGCCTGTGGTGAAGATCCTGTTCCTACATTATGTTTTCCTACCAAATCAGTTCTTATTATTGGATTTACTCCATCATTTTCACCGATAAGAACAGCAAATCCACCTACAACGTCTTCTAATACAGGTAAACCTTTTTTTAACGTGATCTTTCCCATTCATTCCAAGTTTAGCACTAGCTCCACCTGCTACCACTAAAAACATTTTTTTGTAAACACCAGATTTTACTAACGCTGATGCATTTATTAGAGCATGAGTTGTACTGCACAGAAACCTCTAAGGTCAGAACCGGTAGCATTAACTAATCCTACAACTTCAGCAATAGCTTTGGCGAAGTTACCACCACCACGTTGGTTAATATCTCCACACGCTTCTTCAGAACATTCAACTACATAATCAATATCTTCTGGGTTTATTTTATAACTACGAAGTAATTCTAAAGCAGAAACAACTCCAGAAGCCTTAACTACTAGATTTTCAAATATAACATGAGCATTCAAGTTCACATCGACATCGTGAGCTTTTTTAACATAACCCACTACTTTTCCTTCGTGAACCAATGCTTCAAAATCATCTTCTTTATCGTTTATATCAGTTCCTTCTAATTTATCGAATAAAGGAGCTAGCTCTTTGAAGTTTTCCTCTATTTTTGGACGAACACTGGCTACAAACTCTTCTGATAGTTTTACTAAATCAAAAGCATCACAGATTTTCATCAAAGCTAAAAATTCATCTTGAGGAACAATTTGTCCAAATTTTCCGTGACGTTGACCTTGCTCGTCTTTGACATCATACCAAGGCATTGGATAAGCTTTTAGCTCATCAGGAGTTTTATTTCCTATATATACTTGGTTAGGTAAGTAGTTAACTACTTCTTCATATGAACGAATATGATTCGATACTTCTTTTAAAAACTCAGAATCTGGATTCGTTACTCTTTCTATCGAGCAAGTAGATCCATTTCTTACTATCATATCTGGTGTGTGAACAAGAATGTATCCTGCTCCCTTAAATACTGGATAATTCATAGCTATTGTATGCTGAGGGTAAGATACCTACCCTCAGCTCCCCTTTCTTTATTATTTATTCGAATACTGTTTGACTATCTACTTCAACAGTTAAAGCATGTAATGCTTTTTCTACAAGACCTCTTCTTAATTTTTTCTCTTCATCCGCGTCTAGTTTAGGATTCCCTAATGGGTGAGGAATTGCTATAGTAGGTACGATTCTGTTCGCTCCTACTGTTAGAGAAATCGGTACTACTGTACACATGTGAACCACAGGTATGCCCGCTCTCTCTATTTCTTTTACCATCGTTGCACCGCAACGAGTACAAGTACCTCAAGTAGAAGTTAAGATTACAGCATCTACTCCATCAGCTACTAATTTTTGAGCGTATTCTTTTGCAAATCCTACTGCACTGGCAACAGCTGTACCATTACCTACAGTTGTATAGAATTTTTCATGTAAACTTCCAATTTTACCTTCTTTAACGAAATCTCTCATTACATCAACTGGTAATACTCTGTCCGAATCTTCATTTGCATACACAGGGTCATATCCTCCGTGAGCTGTTTCATGAGTTTCGGCAGTTAAATCGTTAAATCCTTCTAATGAGTATTCCCCATATTTAGAAGCTGAAGATGATTCAATATGATCTGGATTACCTTTTGGCACGATTCCTCCAGAAGTTACTAAGGCGATTTTTGCTTTAGTTAAATCTTTAACCGCTGGGTTTGGTTCTACCCTATCGAAATTAGGCATAGGATATTCTGTTTCAAATTCTTCACCTTTAATTTTCTTAACAAGCATTTCAACAGCACGTTCAGAACCACGTTTTTCACTAAAGAAGTTTACACGAACTCCTCTTTCGTGGTATCCTTCTTCTTTTGGAGATAAGATTTCTTCACCTTTAGCTAATTTTGCTGCGAATTTAGCTAATTTTGGTAAAGCTTTTCTCATACCTGCAGCACTATCAGATGTTTCAAGAATATAAACTTCTTTTCTAAACATATCTGTACCAGGGTTTTCTACATACATAGCTGTTACTGCTGGAATATGAAGTTCATCTTGAACAGCTTTAGTAATAGTTCCTGCTGCAACCCCGTAACGTCCTGCATTAAAAGCAGGTCCTGCGATAAATAATTGAGGATCGCATCCTTTAATCATATCGATAAGTTCTACTTGAACTTTTTCTAAATTTTCATTGAAGTAGCTATCTCCACAAACTACTGTAGCTACTACTTCGAATTCTTCTCCCAACTTCCCTTGTAACTGAACACTAATTGGTGGTAATTCAGTTCTTAATTCTGGTGCAATGTGGGCTTTTTCTTCTCCACCTACTCCGGCGAAGAATTGGTTTATATAATGTACTACTCTTATTTTAGACATTTTTATTTCCCCCTATATTGTTATTTAGACAACAAACTACTCTCCACGAATATCTTTCATTTCGCTTGCGATTTCATCTACATCTAATACCATTTCCATCATTCCTACTTGATCTTCATAGATTGCTTCATCTATTTGTGATTTAATTTCTTCTTCTACAATGTGATATACAGCTAGATTTAGTTCTACTCCAGCAAGTGGTCCTGCGAATGTTGGATCTCCCACTGTTACAGTTTCAGCTGCTAGACCAGCAGCTTCGGCTTCTGCAGCACCTAGTAAAACCACAACGTTTTCGTTACCAAATTTTTCGGCAGCTTCTTTAATACGTTTTTGGTTTTCTAAGTCCATAGCCCCTGCAGCCGTTCAGACAAAACACTCAGTAGATGAAAATACTACTTCTAATCCCTCAATTGGTTTTACACATTCTTCGATAGCTAATCCTGGAATCCCATCACGGTCACCAATGATAACTACTTTTTTATTAATAAGATTTACCATTATCTTATTCCTCCTTGTTTAAATCTATAACATTTATTATTTTTGTTTAATTAGAAAGTTTTGGCACTTAAATAACCAAATCCTGTTTCGTTAGTAGCACCTGTAATAGCTTGGATTTCTACTTCGATAGTGCCATCTTCTCTTAATGAATCTTGGTTACCACCAGCAATTACGTTTACTACATCGATGTGTCCTATAATTTTATCTAGTTTTGGTAATACTACTACTTGGTTAGCATTTCCACCTGTAACTACAGCATTAGCAGCTACATCAGCATCAGCTAAACTTTGGCTTGCTCCATCGCGTCCTGCATATTCATCTGTTACGATAACAGTTTTAACTTGTTCCGCTTCAATTTTTTTACAGTTCATGATTAAGTCAGTATCTGGATTACCGAATCCTTCTTGAGATACGATTACCGCATCTAAGTTTAAGTAACGGCAAAGTTTTTGCAGTCCAGTTAGATGAACGTTCTTTATCCATTAAATAAACATTTTTCATTAGTAATTATTACACCTAAGAAGTTAATTTCTTTACCATGTTTTTTTGTATAGGTCTTCAATAACTCCATTGTTTAAGTGTACATAAGTTGGGTTTTTATCACATGCTGACACACAGTTACCACTTACGATAGCACCATCCATAATTTCTGTTGGATATAGAATAGTTGGTACTATTTGTTTTGCATCAACACCGTATACATAAGTATCATGTAATAATCCTTGAGTTTGAAGCATGTATACATATCCTACTTTTGGAAGATCAGGATATTCAGCAATTTGTTCTAATAGCGGTTTTGTTTCATACACTTCTACTTCTTCAGGCTCTAATGTACGAGCTAATTCTGCAATATATCTTGCAGCTTTAAACCCAATATAACGAACTGCTTTTTCATGTTCATGTTGCTTAATTCCTTCTTTTGGTTCAGCGATAACGATTAGGTTATTTGTTTTTGAAAACGGAGTGTATTCAGCTCCAACACCTGTCATATCGATGATACCTTCTTGGAATCCTACTATTTTACCAGTAGTTACAACAGCCATACCTTTAAGGGCGATAGTACGTCCTTCTCCTACAGTATCTACTTTTGAAAGTATACCAGGGAATATTCCACCACGTCCTTCAACTTTAACACGAGGTTCAATTACATCCTTAACCGGAGTAATACGAACACTTTCACCAGGACGAGCTATATCTAAATCAACAGATTCGATTGCATCATCCTCAAAAACAGCTTTTATAAGCTCTTCTTTATTTACATACAATACATTTGCCTCAATTTTTGACTCTGCAGCAAACTGTATATCTTTAATATGAATCTTTCCTAATTCAAGACGCATACCTAATACCTCCCTTTGAGTTAATTTTTAATAATATTTTTTTAATCATAGCTTCAATATTAGGAATAGTTGCATCGTCTTTAGTTACTTCTTCGACTTTGCTACCATCTTTATATATCGCTAATGTTGGTAACCCTAAAACTTTTTGTTTAATAGCAAGTCTTCTTGCTTTTGTTGTATCTAGAGATGTAAATTTGATTTTATCTCCATATGTTTCTGCCAATTTGTGTACATCAGGCATAAGAGCTTTACATGGTTCATAACCTTGGCTCCAGAAGTCTACAAACACATATCCTTCTGCTTCCAATACTTCTTGTTCAAAGTTTTTCTTTATTAAGTTCTAACATTTTCTTTTTTTCTCCTTTTGTTATTTAATTTTTAAATTTTATTCAAATTTCTCAGCAATATATTTTTCAGCGCGAATCGCTGCTACAGCTCCATCTGATACCGCAGTAACTACTTGACGGATATCTTTAACACGGCAATCACCAGCTACAAATACACCATCTACATTTGTTTTAGTGTCTTCTCCAGCTTTAATGTACCCATCTTCTGTCATTTCAACTTTTCCTTCAAATAGTTTTGTTTGAGGAATATATCCGATGAAGAAGAATAATCCCATTGTTCCATCCTCTTCGTCAGCTTCAATTACATATTCTTCACCAGTTATTAAATTTTTCAATCTAATAGCTTCTAAGATTCCATCTCCGATTGCTTCTGTAACAACAGTATTTCCTAAAATTTCAATTTTTTTGGATTGTTTTTTTAGCTTTTTCTGCAGTAACTTTTTTTCACAACGAACATTTTCTCTACGGTATACAATTGTTACTTTACGAGCAAATTTAGTTAAGAATAAAGCTTCTTCTACAGCACTATTAGCTCCACCAACTACATAAACATCAAGTCCTTCAAAAAAGTCACCATCACAAGTTGCACAATAAGAAATACCTTTACTTTCTAACTCTTTTTATTCCTGGTGCATCTAATTTTTCTTGGAGACGCTCCTGTTGCAATAATTACTGTTTTTAGCAGTATAATCACCACTCACACATGTAACTACTTTTTTTCATCCCCCTCAAGTTCAACATTAAGAACTTCATCTTGTTTTTATTTCAGCTCCGAAACTCTTAGCTTGTTCAACCATTCTTGCTGTTACACGAGGTCCTGTTGGATCTTCTACAGCTCCAGGATAGTTTTTCAATTAAGTGCGTAATCGCAGCTTGTCCCCCATTTTTAGATTTTTTTCAAGAACCAAGGTACTTAATTTCGCACGTGAAGCATACAAAGCGGCAGATAAACCAGCTGGTCCTGAACCTATAATAATTACATCATAATGTCTACTCATAATTATTCTCCTTTAGTTATTTTTTTTATAAAAATTCTTTTTATCGCATTTAATATTAAATCATGATCGATGACACTAAAATCATCTTTTACTCTATCAGTCCACTGAGGAACCTCTCTATTATTTCTAAATTTCTTGAATGTTAGTATCGATTCTGATATTAAATTAACCGATGAAACATCCAATGCTTCATTTTTTTTAATGAGTACCGATCTGTAGATTGTTTCATTCGGCTTAACACTTCCATACAAAGGATGCGTTATAATTTCCCAGTTATCATGCACATAATCTCTTACTTTTTTTCAAGACATCTAGATAACTCACATCTAAATATTCAACTTCTATATTTTTTTAAAAATTTTTCTGTTACAAATTTTTGGATTATTAGTGATTAATTTCATAGTTCCTCTCCTAAAAAAATAAAAAAACAGAAAGAAAGTTAGCTTTCTCCCTGTTGTACTACTTCAGAGTTCTGTCCTAGTGCAGTCTTTTTTTACCTGAGAATTTCATCAATACTTGCCAAATATCAACTTGTACCTTCGGTGACTAATGTCCTCTCCTGCACTATTCTTACAGTATATTTCCTTATATTTATATTTTTATACTATTTCACAAATAAATTAAAAACGTTTTCTAAGGTTCTATAACAGTGTATTTTTAAATATATTAGTATATACTTTAATGCTAGTTTATAATTTTTTTAAAAACACTACTTACTACTGAGGTATTATTTTCATTTAATTTGAAAAAAATATTTATTTTTTTGAACTGTTAATTTTATAAACTGGTATTCTAATACATCTTACATAAAAAAATATACTAGGATTATCCAACTTATTAAATCTGTGTAATAAATATGAAAAATAATTCAAATGTTTTTTTATACAGCTTTGAAAAATTTTCATTGAAAAAAATATTGTTATTTTTCGTTATACTTAATTTACTACAAAAATAGCAGAGAAAGTTTATAAAGGAGGAATAACATGAATAATACTCAAAAAAAGTTTAGCAGCAATACTCATATGTTACTTTTTCATGGGGACTTTTTCCAATTTATTTTAAATTATTAAAAAAAGTATAGGAGCCTATGAGGTTCTAGCAATGCGTATTCTATGTTCATTTATTTTTTTATGATTTTAGTAGTAGGTGTTGCTAAAAAAATAAGAAAACTATTTTTTTGAAGAAATAAAAAAATATGGGGAAATAAAAAAAGTTTTCTCCTGCTTATTCTAGCTTCATTTTTAATAACAGGAAACTGGCTGACATATATAATAGCGGTAAACACTAATCATGTTTTTAGAAGCAAGCTTCGGATACTACTTAAATCCTATAGTTACGATTATTTTTAGCTGTAGTATTTTTAAAAGAAAAACTGACTCGTACACAAACTATAGCTTGCATCTTTGTTGGAGGTTCCCTATTATATTTATTTATATCTTTAGGATCCCTACCATGGATATCTATCATGCTTGCATTTACATTTGGACTTTATAGTTTATGTAAAAAGAAAAAATTGTACTTAGTCCAAAGGCTAGTCTATTAATTGAAACTGCAATAGTTTCTCCAATAGCATTAGTATATATGGGGTACTTATCTTCAAACAATTCGATCACATTCCATACCTTTGGAACCGATACATTGATTTATTTACTTCTATCTGGAATAATTACAGCTGTACCTCTAATGTTATTTGCTAAAGGAGCAACAGCTATACCTCTATATATTCTTGGTATCTTACAATATTTACCACCTACAATGCAATTTTTTTCATAGGAATTTTTTTGTTTATGGAGAAGAATTAAGTATTCAAAAATTAATATCTTTCTCAATAATTTGGGTGGCAGTTGCAGTCTTCTGTTATTCTGCTATTTTTATCAATGAAAAAACAAAGTTTAGTTAGTGAAAGTCATAAAAAATAAAAATTTCTAAAACACAAAAAGCGAAGTTTGATTTCTCAAACCTCGCTTTTTACTTTTTATTATATTAAGCTGCTTTTGAAGTACCTTGTTTAATCATAGAGATACCTGTTACGATAACTACACCAATGATTACCCATGTTAATACTGCAAGTGGCATACTCTTAACTAATGTATAAGCCACAGTTACCCCAATAACACCACCGATTGTGATAGCTACAGAACCAATTCTTGAATAGTTACCAGCTTTAATGAATTCTGGTGAACCGATAGCCATAAGTCCTGCACAAGATCCCATCATGATTGGGAATGCTACTAATGGGACTTTAGTCCTAGCATATAAACCATAGCCATACATGGTGCATATAAACCTACACCAGCCATCATAAGAGCTCCAAGAATGAAGTTACCTACAACCCCGATAATAAGTTTGATACCTGTTAATCCAACAGCTTCATTACCAGCTCCAAGAGCTTTTAACCAACCAAGTTGACCTGAAGCCATTAAGAATGCTGTTACGATTAAACACACACCCATAACAAGTTGGATTTTTTTCTCTGGAAGTTTGTTTACTATTCTTGCACCTACTAATGCACCTGCAATAGCTGCAGCGATCATTGAGAATAAAGTAATACCTTCAACTTTAACCCCTGTTAAGAATAATACTGCTTCCAAGATAACTGGAATTGTATGAGCAACGTTTAACGTACCTGGGATTTTTTTATCTGTATCTAAAAATTTAAATACTTTGAATAATAGCGTTGTTGGTGCGAAACTTCCGATACCTAGAGTATCGAAGAAGTCAGTTACTAATCCAATAAAGAATCCGACAACTGGTCTTTCTTTACCTAAGTCATTTTTTTATGTTTTACAAGGTCCACCACTAGAGATGCAAGGAAGAATATCCCTCCAGCTCCTATGATAATTAATAATAGTGTTAATAAATCCATATTATTTTCTCTCCTATCCTAATAAGAATCCGTATGTAAGTGAATCGTCTGGATCATAAACATAGTTACTGAATCCTAAGATGTAACCAGAACCTGTAATTTCTGGGATAATAGCATCGAAGTCTGCTAATTTACGTTCTTCAACGATTCTACCTTTGAATAATGTACCTAAAAATACTTTTCGTAAACAAAAGGTTCACCTGGTTTTAATTCACCTTTTGCATATAATGTAGCCAATTTAGCTGAAGTACCAGTTCCACAAGGTGAACGGTCAATGTTTCCATCACCAAATACTACAACATTTTTGAATGTAGCTTCTGGGTGAGATGGTTTATCATAAATTTCAACTAAGTCCACAGTTTTTAATGTGAGCTAATGTCGGGTGTTGGATTTCAATATTCGCATTGATTGCATCACGAATTTTTTTAATCCAGCTTCTTTTTAATTTAGAAGCATTTTCTGGTTTAACTTCTAAACCAAGTTGATCTGCAGAAATAATACAGAAGAAACTTCCACCAAATGAGATATCAAATTTAACATGTCCCACTCCTTCTACATCAAGTTCTACATCGCGTTTGTATAAGAATGATTCAACGTTTCTAAATGAAACTTCTTTTACTTTAGCTCCGTTATCTTTTTAATTTAGCAGTTGCATAAATTAATCCAGCAGGTGTTTCTACTACAACTTCTTTTTCAGTAGCACCTTCTTCAACGTCTACCATTCCAGTTTCTACAGCTGCAGTAACTGCTGCGATAGTGTTGTGTCCACACATGTTTAAGTAACCACCAGTATCCATGAATACTAGTCCGAAATCAGCTTCTTCTTTTGTTGGTGGTAATAAGAATGCTCCAAACATATCTTGGTGTCCACGTGGTTCAAACATTACTGATTTTCTTACATCATCAAGGTGTTCGATAAAGTATTGTTTTTTCTCTACCATATCTTTACCAGGAATTTTTGGAATTCCTGCTGTAACTAAACGAGCAGCTTCCCCTGCTGTATGTGTATCTATAACTGAAATCATTTTATTTAGTTTCATAATAATTCACTCCTTAATTATTGCCTTTGTTGTTATTTATTATTTGCATCTTGTCTCATTTTAAGTTTTAATAATGCTAACGCCTTTCTGGCATCAGTATAATCAACATTATTTTGACAAACTATTTCTGTTTCTACACCTTCTTCAGACTTATTAAAATCTAAAACGAATTTCGTGTATTGATTTTCAACTACAAATTTATGTTTACCCATAAATTTTAGTCCTACGATAGAAATACCACGCTCTCCTATTTCAAACATAGTATTAGCATAATCCACATCACTATTTCCCCAACCATCTGCTGAGATAATAGCTCCATCAGTTCTCATTGCTTCTAACCATGTTGCAGCTCGCCATCCTACTAAATGTTTTAAGCGGTTATCCTGTGGCGTTCCTACTACAATTACTCCCTGGAAGTCAATATCAGGATCTTCTGCTAATACATCTAATAATGGATCTCTAAAGTGGTGTAAGCTTGTTTCTTTTGTAGATGGTCCGATACCCATAATAACACCTCTTTCTATACCATTGCTCTTATCGCACCATCGCGATATTCATTAGCTGTAAGTAACACCGGCATATTGTTCATATCTATAATAGAAATACCTTTATCTATTCCACTAGGTTCTATTGGGAATAACTGATTATCATACATCATCCCTTGCCCTGCAACTTCTTTAACTAAAGCTACTTTAGGTTTCCCAGGATTTTTTGGATTGTAAAATTCGTGAACTTCATCAGCATCACGTCCGCTAAGAACTTTCATCACTTCTCTTATATTTTGTAAATATACATCTGATAATTCAAAAATAGAAAATGCTAAAGCTCTATCGAAATCTACATCTGGCTTAATAATAACATCAATATGTATTAAATAATCACTATCAGCTGGAGAACCTGCTTTATTTAGCACAAGTTGTTCTTTAAGAATACCTTCTGAAGAACCAAATTCATGCATCTGTTCTCCTTTAGTATTCGCCCCTGTTAGTAACATGTAAACTCCTGTCAAGGTATGAGTTATCCCTTCTCCAAGTCTTCCTAAAACCTTTGTAGATATAGGAACTATGTCCATTATAGTATTTACATAAAAGTCATGTTCACGAGGTTTTTATTATTTTTTTACCTCTACACTTTCAAATATGTTTTTTTGTCATATTCAATTTCTGTTGGAATAATAAGTTCATTGTTTTCAATTTTCACTTTTCTTCCTAAAGCAACGTTTTTTTCATATGAAATGCTTTTTATTTGCAATCTCTTTTTGACATAACTATCAATCCCTTTACTATTTTATTTACTGTATTAATACAGTGTGTAAGTTGTTTACTAGTACAGATATTTCGTTAAAAAAGAAGAGGGACACCCGTCCCTCTTCTGATATTTCTCCTACACGTGAGCAATATACTCAAATGGAAGAGGAACTATTTTACCTGAACTTGGTATTTTAATTAGTTGCTCTAATGTTGCTTTTAGAATTTGTGTTTGTTGCTCAACATTGTTTTGGTTCCCCAGCATTAGCACCCATTGGTACAAGTGGTGCAACGGCTCTAGGAGTACCGTTTTGACGCACTACTGGAGGTAGTGCTGCTATTAAGATTGTTGGAATACCTGCTTCCTCAATTGCTCTCTGCACGATCACGGCAGTTCTGTGGCAAGTACCTCAACCAGCAGTTAAAAATAACTGCATCAACATTTTCTTCTTTTTAATTTTTTTAGCAATTTCTGGTCCTGTAGAGTTTGTGAAAGCCTCTTGGTCTCCACCACCACCCATGAAACCATAGTGGAATTCTGCTACGCTACCGATGAATCCTTCTTTTTGCAAGTTCGTGTAATCTGTCGATTGGGAACATACAGTTGATGTCTCTGTTAGCATCAGCATTATCGTATCCACCATGTGATACCATAAGATCTGAACTGTGAGCAGTATCTGGTACTTCACGGAATGTAGTATCCCCTGCTAAGTTAAATCTTTTATCTGTTTTTTTAAGTGAACTCCTGCTGCTGTAGCTAATGCTACTTTCATATCTTTTAACTCTTTAGTTACTGGGTTTCAAACTGGTTTTTGGTGTAATAGGTACAAAAAAATCTCTGATTGTAGACCTTCAAATATCGTTAATGACATTCTAATTTCTCCTTCCTACTATTCTTCATTTAGTCTGTTTTTTTACTTCTTCTTGTAATTTTTTTGTATTTAATATTGCATTTACATAATGTTCGTCAGGTTCTTCGCTTATAACTTCTGGATAACTTAGTAAAAATGCTACCTCTTGGCCAATTTTTTTACTGGATAATCAGAAATTAACATTCTCATAGGAATTTTAAATTGTCCCTAAGCGTCCTTTAATGTCTATCGTAACGCTGGCGTCGTTATGATCAACTATAATCCCTTCGAACACTCTTTTCTGTAGATGCATATTTTTAATTTTTTTCAATCATAACTTATTTCCTATCCTCTTTAAAAAAATTAATCTTCTTTTTCATAGATTTCTTGACGTTTTTTTAGATTTTTGGTAATACTTGTTCGTTATCAAGTAATTCTACTTTTTTTGTCCTGTAGTTTTTTTCAATAACTTCTACGTTATTTAATTTAACGTTAGGATTCCATTTTCTTTCAGCTTTTTTAATTGTTCCACCACCCATTTGTGTTTTAAGCATTGCTAAAGCACGGATAGCATCTTCTTTACATAATGTATTGTTTGAAAGAATTTCGTTTTCAATACCTTGTTTAGATTTGTTGTTATCAACCATAGCTGTCATGTATTCGTTACCTACTACAAGAGCACCTTGTACTGCTGAGTAAGTCATACCAACTACTGATACTCCACGTTTACCGATTTCTTCAATGTGAGATGCGAAGTCGATGTGGTTGTTACCAAATCCTTCAGTTGTTACGATAGCACCATCGATATCCATTGCTTCGATAGTCATACCTACACGTTTAGATACATAGAATTTTTCTGAGTTAGCTTGAGGTGATCCAACTAATAATACCCCTACTAAGTCAATTTCTTCGTCAGCCATTGCTTCAAGTACTAATGGTTCACGGTAGTAATGACGAGAAGTTTCTTTAGAAGCTGGTCCGATACATGTTAATGCGTGGATACCACCGTCTAAGATTTCTGTTGGCGCAAGCATTACTGGTAAGTTACCAAGGTCAACGTTTGGTTTAGCACCAAGTGTTCCTACTGGTTCTACTGGTAAGATTAAGTTATCGTGCATTGCACCTTGTCCCATGATTTCTTTAACGATTAATACTTTTTTGTTTCCTGGGTGACGATATTGTTCAATATTGATGTTTCCAACTACTAGGCTTTCATCGTCTAATTCTTTAAGAGCTTTACGAATTTCTTCTGTAATGTGGTCGAATGCTTTGTGAGCTGCTAATGGCCCTGGACGTTCCATGTTAGCACCTGCTTTGATTGTAACTTGACCTTTAATGAAGATTTCACCTTTATCTGGAGCTCCTGGACGACCCCACATAATGTTACGTTCTAATTCACCTTCAGAAGAACCGAATTCCCCGATTTGAACTCCGTTAGCATCAGTTCCTGTAAGAACCATTACTACACCTTTAAGTTCACGAGTAATACCGTGACCAAGATCTCCTTCTTCTTTTACAGCGACTGGTTGAACGTCCATGATTGTTTCACTGTAAGTGTCATATTTATCAGGAGTGATAATTTCTAATTTAACACTTTCTACTAAAGCTTCTGATTCAGCTGCTTCTTTACATAAATCTTCTGCTGTTCTTAAAACTAAAGTAGTTCCTTTAATTTCTGTTTTTTTCACCAAATTCTACTTTATCAATTTTTGTAGTGTTTAGTGTGTAGAGAACGGATGAATTTAGGTTCTCCTGCATGTTTTTCTTCCACTTTAGCTGCTACTGCTTCTACTTTAGCTGCTTCAACAGCTTTAGCTTCCACTGCTTGAACTGGAGCTTGTGCTACTGGAGCCGCTTGTCCACCGATAGCTGCTAATGGAATTTCAAGGTTAATGTTTTCACCTTTTTCCGATTTGAAGTTTTAATACTCCCGCTGGAGCTTGTGTTTGAGCTACCGGTGCAACCCGGAGCAACAGGCGCAACTGGTGCGCTAACTTCAGCTACTGGTGCTTCTACTACTTCTTCTTTTTCTTCTACTTTTTCTTCTCCACCTTGTACGGCATCAATGATACCTGGTGTAATAGGTATTAGAGCATCTGTTGTTTTTAATAATTTAGCTCCTAATACTTGTCCGATTGTTAATGCATCATCTGGGAATGATAGTAAACCTGAATCCACTAAATCATCGAATAATCCTGGATCTTCTAAGTTTTCTGGACTAATTACGATACCTTCCTCAGCTCTGCAACAAAATACCGCTTTATCATTTAAGTGCTCTTTTGCAGTTTCTACTGTAATTGACATTACTTCTAACCTCCAACTAATTATTTATTATTATGTAATTCTAAGCTTTTATAGCTTCTGTATAAATGATGGTCAGTGGCACGAAGTACATGATCGGTACTATGATAAACTTTTACTCCTAACCTAGGAGCTACACCTGTCACGGTGTTAGTTCAATCCTGACAAGTACCAGTAATGACTGCTTTCGCACCATCTTTTTTCATCTTCAATACTTTTTCCGCTTGTCCTGGGCAAATACCAGGTAATTCACAACGTAATCTACCATTTTTATCAGGTTTCATACGTTTACACATCTGAACAGATACAACTTCTGCACCCATTCCATCAGCTATTTGTCTCAAGCGTTCTTCTTGCGCTCCACATTCACAAATAAGTATTCCTACTTTTTCTTTTTCTTGTGGATATGGCATTGCTACAAGTAATCCACCTGTTGTTTTGTTGATTGGCTCTGTTTCTAATGCAGGGCGTCCTGTAAACGGCCCACCACGCACTATTTCTCCGTGTGGATAAATATAACCACCGGCTTTTTCTATAAATACGCTTATTGGTAATCCAATTGGGACGTCTAAGAAAACGCCTGGATTTTGGACACGACCACCAACAGTAATATCTTTATCAATCAGTGGTTTATCTTCTTCAATTGCTTCTACTACGCGTTTAATAGTTTCCACATTCGAAACAATTGCATTTGCTTCTAGTGGCAATTGCCCTGGTTTTAAGATTACGCCAAGTGTTTCTCTTACGATAACTCGTTCGTCACCGGCAGGATACATATTAGGCAAAATTTTAATACTAATATTAGGCTCGTCTTTACAAGCTTTACCTAATGCTAGTAGTGCTTTACGATATTTTGTTTTAATAGCAATATATCCTTCTTTTGCACCAGTTAATTCAACTATGTATTTCAAACCTCTTACTAAAACTTCTGGATGTTCTTCCATGAATTTTACGTTATGGCCTAAGATAGGTTCGCATTCCGCTGCATTCGCAATAACGTATCCACCAGGGATTTGTGCGGACAATTTAATTCCAGTTGGGAATCCTGCCCCACCAACTCCAACGATACCAGCATCTTTAATTTTTTTGAAGTTTATCATCAGTCTGTTCTAATCTTACATAATCATCAGTTTGTTCTTTATCCAATTTAACGATTATTTCCATATCGTTAATTTCTTCTACAACACCTGATAAACTAGTGTGAATATTTGCTCCTAACCCATTGGGGACTGCAACTAGTTGACCACGTTTAACATGATCTCCTACATTCACAATTGGTTGACAAGGACCGCCGACGTGTTGTTTTTAGTGGAATATTGATTTTTTTCAACATTAAACTCTAACATACCTTTTTCCTCCTTTCCTTAAAATTTTTATTTACAAGCAGTAGTTCCAAACTTCTACTACAATTATTGTATAACAGCATACAACTTTTTTTGTAAAGGTTTATTTTATTAAAGAAACGATATATATTTAAATTTTTTTATATAAATATTACTTTTTTTCAAGACAAAAATGTTAGTAAGAAAGGATTTTTATTCTAACTTTTTTTAAAAATTTTTTTATTTAGTCAATTTTTTTATCTAATTGAAATGCGTTATCAATTTAAATAACCTCATAAATTATAACAATGTATACATTTACATATATAACAACATTTTATTAATTATATAAAAAAATATCTATTAATTATAGTCAACCCTATTATATCTATACACTAAAAAAACCTATAAAAATAAGACTTTCAAACACTTTTTTTACATACTTTAAATAAATACACGTTATACTACCAACTTGAACTTTATATATACATCTGTATTATAGAAGTTGTATGTAAAAAATTTATTTTTTTAATTACAAAAAAATACCGATCCCGGAGTAGTTAGATTTTTTTCTCTAACTTTCGAAGTCGGTACATTATTTTTATAATATTCTCCAAGGTTTTATATTCTATTTTTTTCTAATATATTACTATCATTCAATATTTCCTGTTTTAATTTTTAGAAGAAGTGGTGATGCATTAGTAATATTTAATTCACTTATATCCATCCAGTAAACACCGGCAGAATCGTTTTTCTCATTACCTAAAAAAATGTTTGTATCTCTTTTGACTGATAAGTTTCTATCTCTACATCATAGAAGACCATCATATGATGGGAGTGACTCAAAAAAATCGTGATTTCGAAGAAATCGATTTTTGTCGAGTCACCCCCGCAAAGTTTATTAGATATCTAAAAAGCTTTCACAAAGCGAATTTAGATATCAATAAACTCACTGCGTCTATGAGTTCTCATATGAACTTTGTTAAGTTTTTAGGTCTTTTGGGTAAGCTTCTTCCTCTTCTACAAATACATCATAAACTCTACAATTGTTGTAAGAATTTACTAAATACCCTGTTTCTTCTAGAAATTCTCTTACTAAAGTTTCCGTAAATCCCTCACTAGTTTTTTGACTACCTCCTGGTAAGTCACATCTATTCTTATAAGGTCCTCTTGTTTTTTTATACTTAAAAACTCTATTATCTTTTTAAACACACACCATAGACACCTAAATAATCAACAGTCATATTGCCTCCTAAATTATAATAAAATGATGCAAACCACACTTAAATTTGCATCATTTAATATTTATTATTCTAATTCAGCTAATTTTTTTGTTTTAGATAAGGTACTAACTCATCTTTAAGATCACTCTTAAGGGACAAAAGTCAATTGTTGTTTTAACAAATCCAATTGTTTCACCTACATCGTAACGTTTACCTTGGAAATCATACGCATAAACATTTTCTTCTTCATTTAACATTTGAATAGCATCAGTTAATTGAACCTCTCCACCAACACCTACTTGTTTCTTAGCTAAGTGTTTAAAAAAATTCCTGGGTTAAGAACATATCTTCCCATAATCGCTTGGTTAGATGGTGCTGTTCCTGGAGCTGGTTTTTTTCTACAAATGTCTCAACTTCGTATAAATGGCCATCTTGTCCTTTAGGTGCGATAACACCATATCTATGTGTCTGATCTTCTGGTACAGTTTGTACTCCGATTACAGAACATCCTGTTTCTTCGGCTTTATCAATAAGTTGTTTAATTGCTGGATACTCATCGTTAATTACTACGTCATCTCCAAGTAATACCGCAAACGGTTCATCTCCAATGAAGCTACGTGCTGTTAAAATCGCATCACCTAAACCAGCCATTTCTTTTTTTGACGTACATAGTGAATATTCGCTAACTGAGTTGGATATTTCACCTTTTTCCAACATCGCTAACTTCCCTTTATTCTCTAATTCTACCTCTAGTTCAACATTTCTATCAAAATGGTCTTCAATAGCTCTTTTTTGTTTTCCTGTAACAATGATTATATCTTCAATTCCAGCTTTTACCGCTTCTTCAACTATGTATTGAATAGTAGGAGTATCGATAATAGGTAGCATTTCTTTTGGTAATGCTTTAGTTGCAGGTAGGAATCGTGTACCGTATCCTGCAGCCGGAATAATCGCTTTTTCTTACTTTTTTTCATGTATTCACCTATATTCTTTTCTTTTTAATTTTTACAAACTAATAATAACATATTTTTCATTATTTTGGCAAATTTTTTTCTTAACTTTTCAAACTATATACATAACATTTTTTTATTTTAGCTTCTCTAGATATCTCTAATTAAAAACATTGATATTATGTTAATTTGAAACATATAAAAACCAAAAACAAGGTTATCTTTCGAACATTTTACAAACAAATATTTAATAGAACTTGAAATAGATGATTCTATTCCAAGTTCTAGTCACTTTATCTTGTGTTCAAGGCTTGCACCACTACACTCGTTGTATTTTTCTTTACCATTTCTATAATAAGTTACTTTAACAGTATCACCTATTTTTTTGTTTTTTTCAAATAAATATTTTCTAACTGCAGCAACATCTTTAACATCTTCACCATTTAATTTTTGTGATAATATCATATTTTTTTCTATTCCTGCTAGTGCAGCTGGAGTGCCATTTTTCAACGTATCGAACGACTACCCCTTGTTTTCCTTCAAAGTTTAACTGTGATTTTAATGTATCACTGTCAACTGTATTTACTGATACTAACTGCACACCTAAAGCTGGACGGATTACTTTACCAGATTGTTCTAATTGTTCGGTAATTAGTTTTACCTCATTAGATGGTATCCCGAATCCTATACCTTCAGCACTTACATTCGCTGTTGCTTTTGCTATTTTTGATTCATTAATTCCGATAAGTTTACCTTCATTATTAATCAGCGCTCCACCAGAGTTACCCGGGTTAATAGCCGCATCAGTCTGAATTACAGTTTGATTCCAGTCATTTTTACCATCACCATCTACATCCATAGGGATTTGTCTATTTACAGCAGATACTATACCTTTTGTAACAGTATTAGATAAGTTAACATCAAGAGGAGATCCAATAGCAAATGCTGTTTCTCCTACTGCAATTTTATCACTATCAGCAAAATCCATTGTAGTCGCCACATTGTCACCACTAATTTTTAGTACAGCTAAATCTGTCCATACATCAGTACCAACAACCTCTGCATTCACATTAGTTCCATCACTTAAAATTACCGATAGTTTTTTAGCTCCACTAACCACATGATTATTTGTAACTATATAAGCTGTGTTTCCTACCTTTTTATAAATAACCCCACTTCCACTTGAGGCGGCTTTTAATTCTCCTGAATCACTAGAATCACTTCCAGATCTTCTAGAATTTCCTCCTAAGATTGACTCGAGATTATTGTTAGAGTTACTTTGATAGTTTACGATTGAAACTACAGCGTCCTTCGCTTTTGAAATTGCATTTACTGTAATTTGTTGATTATCTTTATCTTCTTTCGTAGCAGTTACTGAAGAATTCAATGCTTTCCCAGTTCCCATCACAGCTTGTGCTCCAAATACACTAGTAGCTCCAAGCGCAAATGCTGCAAAGACAGTTAAGAATAATTTTCCATAATTATTTTTTTTGCGGTGCAAATACTTGCTCATTATTTACTCCCTGAGAATTTTTCAAAATTATTATATTGTAAACCATCTACATTATCATAATTTTGATAATCTTAGTAATTATTTTTGTTCATTATAGTTTTCTTGATTATTAAAAATCTTGTAAATTTTTTTATTATTTTGGTTGTTATTTCTATTTTCCATAAAAAAATCCTCCTTTTTGATTTCTATCTTTTGTTGTATTTCAAAACTTATTATATAAAAAAATCTTTAATCTACATTTTTCTATAGTTTTTATCATATCAACATCAACTTAAACAAAGTTTAAAAGAAAACTTTAAATGTAATTAATATTTTTTTACACCTACTATTTCCTCTCAGCCTTAAATTAAACAATCTATAGGTTTTTACTAAACACTGATTATATACAATAAATCTCAAATGACAATTAAGACTTCTTACATAGTTGCTTGTTTATAATCTATCTTAATGTTATAATTCTATATATAAATTATATGAAAAAAATAAGAAGGATGCAACATTTGTTGCTTGATAAGAGAACTATATGAAAACACAAAGATATATTACATTAGCTAGCATACTTGCTCTAATTTTTCACATTTCTATATACATTTAACATAAACTTTGATCTTAATAAACAGTTAAACCTTGCTAATTTAGCAATTACATTAGTTGTTTTTAATTTTTATGGGTGTTATCTGGTTATATATTATTGATTAAAGATATTTTTCACAATTACAGAAAAAAAGAACGAAATGGAATCACATTAATCTTGGTATTATTAGCGATTATATTCTTCTACTATAATCCATTCCCTAATCCAGAAAGCTTTTTTTATTACTATACCTAGAGTTGTATATTTTATTCTAACAATAATAATATTTTTTTCTTACTTATTATTGCTTTTTTTGGAAAGAAAAATCTTACTCCTCTAATATCAGCAATTTTTATTCCATTTAGCGTTCAAAGCTACTTAGTAAATATTAAAGGAATCACACAATATACAAGCTACACTCTTTATGTGATAATTTTCTTTATAGCCATGGCCTACACATTAAATTACTTTAGAGGAAAAATAAGATTGGGAGTGACTCAAAAAATCGTGATTTCGAAGAAATCGATTTTGTCGAGTCACCCCGCACTAGTTTATTAGATATCTAAAAAAAGCTTTTATAAAGCGAATTTAGATATCAATAAACTCACTGCGTCTATGAGTTATCATATACACCTTGTTAAATTTCAGGATTTTTGGGTCAACCCTGCAAAAATAGATTCATTAAATACAAAAAAATCTTCAAACATACAAGTTAAAAATATGTTTGAAGATTTTTTTACACTAATACTATATTTTTTTACAAATATCCGCGAAGAAACTTTGAACATCCCCTGCTTTTAACATGTCCTCTTGTTCTTGATCCACGATATAATTCTCACTAGCTTCCATAACCGCAAGAAGTCGTTTGAATGTATCAGCGAATAAAGCTTCATCCTCATTTAATAAATAATTAAAGTTCTGCTCAGCAAAAAATGGAACAAACACTTCTCTAAAAGCACCCTGACGTATTCTACCAATAAGTTTTTCCCCACTTGCAGTAACGAATAAATCCCCTTGTTTCTCCACGAAATCTTTAGCTTTTATATGACTAGAAAAAATTTGGAATCCTTCCGCTTCTTTATACTCTCTAAAAACTGGAATTTTTAACCCTTGTTCTTCATAAAGAGCCTTATCTATTATTACGAAAACCTCTTCTAAATCCCAAAATTCTTTCGCTATATAATAAAATGCTACACGCCATCTACTATCACTTTTCGGTAATCTCTTAAATGTAGCTATTTGTTCAACTAATTTAATATCTTTTTCCAATATTATTTCCTCTATTCTATATGAATTTAATCTATTTGAATTATTGTTCCGATACGTTTTGGAGTAGCATTATCCAATCTATATGAGAAGAATTTATCATTATCTCGTACCGTACAGAAATCAATAATTTTAATGTTATCTTCTAGTATACCACATTTTTTTCAACAATTCTTTATTCAATTGCCATAAATCTAAATAATATTTCCCATCATTTTCTTTATAATAATTTGGTACTTCTAAAGCAGAAAACTTCTCTATAAGATCATAAGAAACTTCATAGTTATCAACACTAACTGACGGCCCTATAATGGTCTTAATATTTTCTACTTTGCAATTAAATTTGTCTGTCATAATATTCACCATTTCCCCGGAAATATTACCATATGTTCCTCGCCAACCAGCATGAGCTAAAGCAGCAACACTTTGCTTTTTATCATAGAAAACAACAGGTACACAGTCAGCCGTAAAAATCAACAGAGGTGTCGCCTGTAAATTAGTAATTAGACCATCAGCTTCCTTCCCGTTCTCATTAAGATCAGAATCCGATTCAATAATATGCACATCCGCCCCATGAACTTGGGTATTAAAGATTATATTATTATGATTAAAACCATATTCATCAGAGAATCTTTTCATATCCACACTATTTTTCGCATCAACCTTCCTATTAGTGAATGCAATTTTTATATTGTCATCATTAATTAAATATCCATCTACAATTTCTCGCATGGGACCTCCTTTTTAAATACTCTTTATACATACATCATTTCAAAAATCAGAATATATTTATTTTAATTTTTTTCAATTCCTGTAATGCTTTTTTTGATTATTTTTTTATTAAGATATTTTTGTTGCTCTATTGCAATTTCATTTAATTTTTTTAATCTATTTTCAGATGATACCCCTGATTTTTAACATATCGGCATTTTAATATTTGTAAATTATTCATTATCATTAACTGCTCAATAGTAGAGTTATCTCTTAAATTCCCTTCTTTTTCAGGATATTTGTTTTTAAATTCTTTTGCAGTCATTCCGTATAACGCCATATTTAAAAATATCAGCTTCGCTTGCATACTTATGTCTTATTTGTGTAGTAGTAAGTGTAGGTGTAATTAAGTTATTTTTTTTATTGCATCTGTATGAATAGTATAGTTTAATTTTGAAATATATCTATTAGTTTGCCATTCTAATTTATTTTTTTATATGATTCTTCCTGTTTTAATCTTTGATAGTCTTGGATAATATATAATTTAAACTCTGGAGAAATCCAAGAAGCAAATTCAAACGCAATGTCCGAGTGCGCGTAAGTCCCTCCATATCTACCCGCTGTTGATCTTATCCCTATTGCATTTGTTGTTTCTATCCATTTTTTAGGAGACATTAAGAAACTGTTAAGACCTGCTTCACTTTTTTAAACTGGTCGAATTCGACCAGTTTAAAATTTAGATTATTCATTTTTTCCCAAGCACCTAAAAACTCTAGAGTATTTCTATTTCTTAGCCAATTTTTTATAATATCAGCAGGATTTTCCGAGCTTTTATATTTTGCAATATCAGTTAAGCTGATATAATCAGTATCTGAAGTTAGTAATGCTATTTCATTACCATTAGCTTTAATTTTTTTACCATTTTATAGTCCTTCCTTTATATTTAATTATACCTTTCTAATATTTAATATTTTTTTCTTATCGGATGAAGCTTACAATATAATTATACTCTCCTATTATCCGTTTTTTTAAAAATCAATTCTTCTCTCAACTAATTATACTATATCCATTTTAAAAATTTAAATAAATAGTAGTCCATATCCCACTAGCTAAACTTCAATTCTACCAAACTAAATAGGAATCTGAAAAAAATATCCATCTTTCAGACTCCTACTTAACATTTATCTTATTCTTCTACTAAATCTAAGTAAACTTTTTTTACTAAATGTTGTTGAATTTAGCACAGTACGAATTGCGTTAATCACTGTACCTTTTTTTCCCTATTATGCGCCCACAATCTTCTGGATGCACTGTTAAAAATGTAGTGTTCACGAGCATTTTTTTAACAAATTTTTTTCAATTTTAATTTCATCTTTATGCTCAACAATTTCACTAACAATACTATAAATTAATTCTTCCATGTGTCTCTCCTTATTTAGCAACAATATTAACTAATCTTCCAGGAACAACGATTACTTTCATAACTTGTTTTCCTTCTATTAATTCTTTTACTTCTTCATTAGCTAGAACGATTTGCTCTAATTCGGCTGGTGTTAAGTCTTTCTTAACATCTAATTTAGCTTTAACTTTACCCATAAGTTGAACTACGATTTCTACAGTATCGCTTACAAGTTTGCTTTCATCGAATGTTGGCCATGGTACATATGAAATTGACTCAGTATTACCGTAGATTTCCCACATTTCTTCAGCAAGGTGAGGTGCAAATGGTGCAAGAAGTTGGATAAATCCTAACGCATATTTACGAGGAATGTATTCAGCTTTGTAACAATCATTTACAAATACCATAAGTTGAGAAATAGCTGTATTAAATCCTAGAATTTCAATATCTTCAGATACTTTCTTAACAGTGTAGTTATAACTTACTTCTAATTCTGCATTATCTTTATCTTGAACTTTATCATTTACTTTTCCAGTTTCTTCATCTACAAATAGACGGTATACTCTATCTAAGAAACGACGTGATCCGTCAAGTCCATTTTCACTCCACGCGATAGACGCATCTAATGGCCCCATGAACATTTCATAAACACGTAGTGTATCAGCACCGTGAGATACAATAATATCATCAGGGTTAACTACATTACCTTTAGATTTAGACATTTTTTCTGGACGACCATCTTTACCTTCAGCAAGAATCATACCTTGGTTGAATAGTTTTTGGAATGGCTCACGACTTGGTACTAAACCTAAATCGTAAAGAACTTTATGCCAGAAACGAGCATATAATAAGTGAAGTACAGCATGCTCTGCTCCACCGATATATACATCTACAGGTAACCAGTATTTTAATTTCTCTGGATCAGCGAACATCTCTTCATTGTGTGGATCGATGTAACGTAAGTAATACCAACAAGAACCAGCCCATTGAGGCATTGTGTTAGTTTCACGTTTACCTTTTTTACCAGTCTCTGGATCTACTACATTTAGCCACTCTTCGATATTAGCAAGTGGAGATTCCCCAGTTCCTGATGGTTTAATATTATCAGTTTCTGGAAGTAATAGTGGAAGTTCACTGTCAGGTACAGTAGTCATAGTACCATCTTCCCAATGAATAATTGGAATTGGTTCTCCCCAGTAACGTTGTCTTGAGAATAACCAGTCACGTAGTTTGTACGTAACTTTACTACGTCCAGCATTATTTTCTTCTAAAAATTCAATAACTTTAGCGATAGCAGCTTCATTGTTTAAACCATTAATAAAGTCTGAATTAATGTGTTTACCATCACCGTAGAATGGCACAACCACTTCTCCATTATCTTCGATAACAGCTTTTATCGGTAAGTTGAACTTAGTCGCAAATTCATAGTCACGCTCATCGTGTGCAGGAACAGCCATAACAGCTCCAGTTCCGTAGCTTGCAAGAACGTAGTCCGCAATCCAAAGTTCTACTTTTTTTCACCATTTACAGGGTTAATAGCGTAAGCTCCTGTGAATACTCCTGTTTTATCTTTGTTAAGGTCTGTTCTTTCAAGGTCAGACTTACGTTTAACGATATCAAGGTACTCCTCAACAGCCGCTCTTTGATCTTCTGTAACAATTTCTTCTACAAGTTTGTGTTCAGGTGCAAGTACACAGTAAGACACACCGAATACAGTATCAGCACGAGTAGTAAATACTGTGAATACTTTATCAGTTTCTTCAATTTTAAAGTCAATTTCAGCACCAACAGATTTTTCCAATCCAGTTACGTTGCATAGCTTTTAAGACTTTCCGGCCAATCAAGAATATCTAAATCATCGATAAGTTGTTCTGCATACTCAGTAATTTTTAGTACCCATTGACGCATTGGACGACGCTCAACAGGGTGTCCTCCACGCTCAGATTTACCATCAATAACTTCTTCATTAGAAAGAACTGTTCCTAATGCTGGACACCAGTTTACAGGCACTTCATCAACATAAGCAAGTCCTTTTTCATAAAGTTTTTTGAAAATCCATTGAGTCCATTTGTAGTACTTAGGATCTGTTGTATTTACTTCACGATCCCAATCATAAGAAAATCCTAATTCTTTAATTTGGCGACGGAACGTGTCAATATTAGTTTTTGTAAATTCTCTTGGATCATTACCTGTATCTAATGCATATTGCTCAGCTGGTAATCCGAATGCATCCCATCCCATTGGGTGAAGTACATTATACCCATTTGCTCTTTTATATCTACTTAAGATATCAGTAGCTGTATATCCTTCTGGATGCCCTACGTGAAGACCAGCTCCTGATGGATAAGGGAACATATCTAATGCATAAAATTTCTCTTTTGTATGATCATCTAATGTTTTGAACGTTTTATTTTCATCCCAATATTTTTGCCATTTTTTCTCTATAACTCTGTGGTTATATACCATAATTTAAGCACACTCCTTCGCTTTCAAGTTCTTTAACTTATAGTATACCAATTTTAAAGACTTTTTAGCAACAACTGATAGAATTTAATGTGAATTTATTGATATAATTTAACACATAAAAATGAGGATACCTCATAAAAAAACGATTTTTACAAATCAAAAATTTTTGAGATATCCTCATTATAATTATTTACACTTTACTAACCAATCTGTACAAATGCGCCACCAATACTAGTATCGTATGGGTCTGTACTTCTTTGATTCCAAATTGTATTTATATCATACCATTTTCCTGTAGTATATGAACTTGCAGGGTCCATAGCTTTAGTTTTTCCATTACTATATCCACTTAAAATAATCGCATGAGTTGCATTTAGGCCGATAAAAATTCCAGGTCCAACGGCTGCAAATACAGGTTTTCCACTTTGAAGAGCAGAAATTAATTGTGCTTTACTTGTAATAACAGTGTGATTATAACCATAAGCATTTATTGCATACACTGCCCCTTTACCTGATGTACCTAGTGCTTTCACATTCATTTCATTAGTGTTATTATATATTGTTCCAGCGACAGCAGTCGGTAAAACTTTTTGACCTAATCCACTAAATACCATTGCTAATGATGTAGGAACACATCCAGTTTGTGCCATTGATCCTGCACCATATCGTTTGTTCCCCCAGCGATAATCACTTTGATAATATTGAGGCATGTTTAAAGCTGGAGTATTTTTGTTATCTTCTTTTGAATAATTAGACACCCATGCTCCGTTTGCTCCTACATAGTAACGACCATTGTCTACCCATGCATTCGTCACCATTTTTCCATCGGCACCTAACCAGTAGCTTCCTGCCCATTTGTTTCGTGCTAATGTTCCGTCTGTGTTGTAGTAATACCATGCGTTTGATTCTTTCACCCAACCTTGTTTCTTCTCTTCTGGGTGTCTTGCATCTTTTACCCATGCTCCGTTTGCTCCTACATAGTAACGACCATTGTCTACCCATGCATTTGTCGCCATTTTCCCATCAGCACCTAACCAGTAGTTTCCTACCCATTTATTACGTGCTAATGTTTCGTCTGCGTTGTAGTAATACCATGCGTTTGATCCTTTCACCCAACCTTGTTTCTTCTCTTCTGGGTGTCTTGCATCTTTTACCCATGCTCCGTTTACTCCTACATAGTAACGACCATTGTCTACCCATGCATTCGTCGCCATTTTTCCATCGGCACCCTAACCAGTAGTTTCCTGCCCATTTGTTTCGTGCTAATGTTCCATCTGTGTTGTAGTAATACCACGTATTTCCGCTTTTCACCCAACCTTGTGCTGCTTGAACATCACTACTAGCTACAGCATTAACCGCGATTGGTGTAGCTAATACTGTTAATAAACTTAATCCTAATTTTAATTTATTTTTTTCTCAAAAGAAAAATCTTTGCTTTTTGCTCCATAAATATATCTTCTCCTATAAAATTTTTAGTTATAAATTTTTTTAAAAATTTATGTTAGTTTAATCACTTCTTCTGACCATTTTATCCAAAAATCAACATTATTCACATAAAAAAATAAAGCTGCTATTTAAGAAAAAAATATTTAATAACAAATATATCAGTTTTTTTCAATATTATTTTTTTCTCAAAATAACTTCCCGTTAAATTGCTTACTAAAACTTACTTTAGGAATTTACTTTTTTTAATATTACTCTCATATTTATTGACACTTACTCTTACTTTTTTTATAAAATTAATATATAAAAATTATAGGAAGGACTCGCTTTAGCGAGAGAATTACACTATGACTAAGAAAAATACTTGTTACAGGTGGAGCTGGATTTATCGGGTCTCACACTTGTATAGAATTATTAAACAACGGAAATGAAGTTGTTGTCGTTGACAACTTATATAATGCAAACAAAAAAAGTTTAGAAGTTGTAGAAAAAGTAACTGGTAAAAAAGTAACTTTCTATGAGGTTGATATTCGTGATGAAGATAAATTAAACGAAGTATTCGAAAAAGAAGGAGATATTTATGGAGTTATTCACTTCGCCGGATTAAAAAGCAGTTGGTGAATCTTGCCAATTACCTTTAAAAATACTATGATAACAACGTTGCTGGAACTACGACACTGTGTCGCGTTATGGAAAAGCATGATTGTAAAAATATAATCTTCAGTTCATCAGCTACAGTATACGGTGATCCTCATGCATTACCAATTAAAGAAGATTTCCCATTATCAGTTACTAACCCATACGGGCGTACTAAACTAATTTTAGAAGAAATTCTAGGGGATGTTTACGCTGCAGATAATGAATGGAACGTAGTACTACTTCGTTACTTCAACCCTATCGGAGCACACGAATGTGGAGATATCGGAGAAGATCCAACTGGAATTCCAAACAACCTACTTCCATACGTTATGCAAGTAGCTGTAGGAAAAATTAGAAAAAAAGTTAATGTCTTTGGTAATGATTTCGATACACACGATGGTACTGGGGTACGTGACTACATTCACGTAGTAGATCTAGCTCGCGGTCACGTGGCAGTCATAAAAAAATTAGAAAAAAAGGTAGTGGACTATCTAAATATAACCTAGGAACAGGAATCGGATATTCTGTACTAGATATTATTAAAAGTGCTTCAGCAGCTGTTGGACGTGACTTACCTTACGTTATCGCTCCACGTCGTGCAGGAGATATCGCTGCATGCTACGCAGATGCTACAAAAGCAAAAGAAGAACTTGGCTGGGAAGCAGAGTACGATGTAAAACGTATGTGTGAAGACTCTTGGAGATGGCAAAGCAAACATCCAAATGGATTTGCTGAATAGTATAATTTAATAAGCAAATTAACATAAAAAAAGGAGTGACTCAAAAATCGTGATTTTGATATGTACCCCTTTTACTGGACAAACCAGTGAAAGGGGTATTTTTTATGCGTTATAGTTTTGAATTTAAAGTAAAATGTGTTGAGATGTATGAAAGAGGGGAATATCCAGATACACCTAATGGAATAACCACTAGAAAATTTAGAGATACTATTAGAAAATGGAAAAGAATGGTCGATTCATTAGGAGTAGGAGCCTTACGACCTAAATCAAAAAAATAAGAAGTGGAACCCAGAAGAAAAAAACTAGTATTAGTTTCCAAAAATTTTAGCTGGTTATTCATATAATTCCGTTGCACTAGAGAATGGAATTAATTATAGGATATTATATAATTGGGTTCAAAAAAATATAAGGAAAAAAAGGTTATAATGGACTTGTAGATGAGAAGAAAGGAAGACCAAGAAAGGTACCTATCATGAAACAAAAATAGAAGTCCTAGACCATTAAAAGAGTCAGAGAGAGAAGAATTAATTAGATTACGTGAAGAAAAATCAATTTATAAAAAAACGGAAAACGAAAAATATTAAAGCGGAAACAGAAATAATAAAAAAATTAATAGCCTTGAGGCGGGAAAAAAATGTACTGCGCAACTCAAGGCGAAAAAAAGCAGCGATTATCAAAGAACTTAGAGAAAAAAAGGATATCAATTAAAATGTCTTTTTACAAGCAATAGGAATGGCTAGATCGACATATTATTATTTAGTAAATAAGGAAGAAGTAGATGTTGTGGCTATTCGTAATGAGCCAGTGTTAAAAAGAAATTAAAAATTATTTTTTTAACGAAAAATAAAGGACTATATGGTGTCCGTAGGGTTCACAATGAGTTAATTAATAGAGGTTTTAAAGTAAATCATAAACGTGTACAAAGTCTTATGCATAAAGAAGGATTGAAAGGGAAACAGCCTAAAGAAAGATATCATTCATATAGAGGAACAATAGGAAAAAGTCGCTAATAATATAATAAATCGAGATTTTAGTACAACCGCCCCATTACAGAAATGGACTACAGATGTATCACAATTCAATTTTTTTCATGGGGAAAGTGCTATTTTTTTCAGCGATTCTAGATATGCATACAAATGAAATAATATCATATGATTTATCGTTACATCCAAATTTAAATCAGATAAAAAGGATGTTAGAAAAAGCATTTAATAAATTTCCAAAAACAGAAGGATTAATTATGCATTCAGATCAAGGATGGCAATATCAACATTCACACTATAGAAGTGAGTTAAAAAAACACGGAATCATTCAATCCATGTCTAGAAAGGGAAATTGTTATGATAATAGTATCATGGAATCATTTTTTTGGAAGAATGAAGACGGAGATATATTATGGTTATGAAAAAGAATTATATGTCATTTGAAGAATTTAGTAAAGCTGTAGATGAGTATATAGATTATTACAATAACAAGAGAATCCAATCAAAAACAAAATGGATGTCACCTGTACAATACAGGATAACATCCACTTGTCTAAACTAAATATATATGTGTCCAGAATTTTGGGTACACATCATTTCGTAGAAATCGATTTTATCGAGTCACCCCCGCACAGTTTATTAGATATCTAAAAAGCTTTTATGAAGCGAATTTAGATATCAATAAACCACTGCGTCTATGCGTTCTCATATGAACTTTGTTAAATTTTAGAACTTTTAGGTCTGCCCCATCTTCTACCTTTAAAGTCTATTCCATATAATTCTTATTTAGAAACCACAATAAATGCTCCACCAGTAACATTATCTTCTGGCGCCACACTGCGTTGATTCCAAATATCGTCTATACTATACCATTTATTTGTTCTTTCTGGATTATCTGGATCTACTGCATGGACTTTCCCATTTTGATAGCCACTAAGAACAACTGCATGAGTAGAATAACCTCTTACAAAAATCCCATGCCCTACAGCACCATAAACAACATCTCCCTTTTTTTAAGGCTGTTTCTAGATCTTCTTTAGAATTGGTTGTTCGATAATTCAAATTCCAATAATCTAGAGCTATTTCTGCACCAAAACTTGATGTACCTGAAAACGTCATATTCATTTCCATAGAAGTATTATAAATATAATCTGCCACTTGTACTGGAGTCACATTTTCCTTCAATCCAGATATTATCATTGATAAGGCTGTAGGAACACAACCTGTTTCTTTCATATTAGAAATACCATACCTCTTAGATCCCCATCTAGCATCTGATTGATAATATTGAGGAAGTTTTACAGGTTTTACCGATTCTTTCCCTGTAGCATTATTCATTATACTATCCTCAACTGAAAAAACTTCAATTTTGTCTCGTTGTTCTTTTAGTAAATTCGCTTTAACATCACTAAAACTAGTTAATAGTAAACTACCTACAAGAATCATACTTATTCTTTTTTTCATAAACCTGTCACCTCCCTACATTTCGTCTAAATTCACTTATAATTATACTATGTTTAACTAACAAAAAAACAAATAGGAGCGACTTTAAAATCATAATTTCATAAAACTGATTTCGTCAAGTCGCTCCTTGTAATTTATTAAATACAAAGTTTCAACAAAAACTTATTTATATTAATATCAAATATCTGAAACTTATTAACCTAGTATGCTGGTCTAGCATAACCCTTAATATATTTAGAATCCCAATTATATGTTTTTCTATTCACCCTAGTTTTTTCTGTACTTCCTGCAGATAAAGATGAGTTCCCCTCAATTGTAGTAATCACTCCATTACTTACAGATTCAACTATACCGATGTGGTCTGCCCAACCACCACCGTCCCAGTCAAATGTAACGACGTCACCTTGTTGTGGTAATGATTTCCCTTTCCATATTCCTTTTTTCTCCATTATACCAATATGACGTTGCACTCCACATTCTCTACCTATCAAATGGCTTAATCCTGCTTGTTGAAATACAGTTGTTACAAAAATATCACACCAATCATCATCGTATTTAGCAGTATAACCTACTGGTTTTGGATTAACAGAGTTATATGCATCAACGATTTTTTTATGCTCTTTAGAGCCGGTTTCCACACCTAAATAACTACGAGCTATGTCTAAAACTCTATTTAAGTTAGTATTATTAGTTGGATTTGGAACCCATGCTCCGTTTGCTCCTACGTAATAACGGTTGTTGTCTACCCAGCTATTTGTCACCATTCTTCCATCGGCTCCTAGCCAATAGTTTCCTGCCCATTTATTTCTCGCTAATGTTCCATCTGTGTTGTAGTAGTACCATGTGTTTGCTTCTTTTATCCAACCTTGTTTCTTCTCTTCTGGGCGCTTAGCATCTTTTACCCATACTCCATTACTTCCTACATAGTAATGATTGTTATCTACCCAGCTATTTGTCGCCATTTTTCCGTCAGCACCTAGCCAGTAGTTTCCTGCCCATTTATTTCTCGCTAATGTTCCATCTGTGTTGTAATAGTACCATACGTTAGCTTCTTTTACCCAACCTTGTTTCTTCTCTTCTAAATGTTTGGCATCTTTTACCCATGCTCCATTACTTCCTACATAGTAATGACCATTGTCTACCCAGCTATTGGTTGCCATTCTTCCATCAGCTCCTAACCAATAGTTTCCTGCCCATTTATTTCTCGCTAATGTTCCATCTGTGTTGTAGTAGTACCATGTGTTTCCACTTTTCACCCAACCTTGTTTCTTCTCTTCTGGGCGCTTAGCATCTTTTACCCATGCTCCATTACTTCCTACATAGTAACGACCATTGTCTACCCAACTATTGGTTGCCATTCTTCCATCAGCTCCTAACCAATAGTTTCCTGCCCATTTATTTCTCGCTAATGTTCCATCTGTGTTGTAGTAGTACCATGTGTTTCCACTTTTCACCCAACCTTGTTTCTTCTCTTCTGGGCGCTTAGCATCTTTTTACCCATGCTCCATTACTTCCTACATAGTAACGACCATTGTCTACCCAACTATTGGTTGCCATTCTTCCATCAGCTCCTAACCAATAGTTTCCTGCCCATTTATTTCTCGCTAATGTTCCATCTGTGTTGTAGTAGTACCATGTGTTTCCACTTTTCACCCAACCTTGTTTCTTCTCTTCTGGGCGCTTAGCATCTTTTTACCCATGCTCCATTACTTCCTACATAGTAACGACCATTGTCTACCCAACTATTGGTTGCCATTCTTCCATCAGCTCCTAACCAATAGTTTCCTATCCATTTATTTACTACTAAACTACCATTATTGTAATAGTACCAAGTATTTCCTGATTGTACCCAGCCTTGTTTTTGTTGTTGCTTGTTTTTGAGCATTTTTTTACCCATGCTCCATTACTTCCTACATAGTAACGATTGTTATCTACCCAGGCATTTGTTACCATTCTTCCATCGGCTCCTAACCAATAGTTTCCTGCCCATGCATTTCTTACTAATGCTCCACTTTGATTATAAAAATACCATGTGTTTCCACTTTTCACCCAACCTTGTGCAGCTTGAGCGTCACTACTAGCTACAGCATTCACCGCGATTGGGGTTGCTAATACTGTTAACAAACCTAATCCTAATTTTTAATTTATTTTTTTCTCATAAAACATTATTGCTCCTTATTCATACCTATTTACATATTTTTATATTATACCACTACCAATTATTTAATAATATTACAAGTTAGTTACAAGTATGATTAGTTTTATTAATATATTAAAAATATGCGAGAGTGATGCAATAAACTAATCTCCTAAATCACTTTCAAAAATTAACTATTATAATATTCTTTCTTCCATCTAAATCCTTTTTATTAACCCTACTAGTGTTCCCCATCCATAGCTAAAAATGAACTGAGAATAATAAGAATGGAATTAATAATAAAGTTGTATTAAACTTATTATTTATTATAGTCATAACAGTAACAAGAGCTGTAAACAATAGATAAGAAACCCCAAGAAGTATAGCGAATATCTTCGTTAACGGTAACATCAATAAACTAAAAAAATTATACCTAAAAACAAAGACAAACGGTACAAAATGGAAAAATTGAGAAAGCCTTAGGGGTATACATGACTTACTTTACCAATCCAGTATCCATTAGAATATTTTTTTGTTTCAACATTCTTTTTTTACAGTCGGTCTAGTATATTGGTATGATAATATATCATTGCTATAGCGAATTTTTGTATCCATTCTTTCTAATTCTGTAATGTAATTCATTATCTTCTACACGACCAACTTGTTCATCTAATAAACCTATCTTATCAAAAAATTTCTTTTTCGATACATTCCTTGAAATACAGAACTTACATATTTTTTTAGAAGTCTCTTTTCTATAGTTAGCTATGCCACTACCAAACATATTTTTCTTCAACTAGTAACAATGTTTTTACTCAAAAGCATCTTCATTTTCTATTATATTAGATCGTGGTCCTCCACAAACATCTTCTCCACTTTCTATAACTTTAACATTATTTTCTATAAAATTCTCCGTTATATGTGAGTGACAATCTACCTTAAGAATGCATTTTTCCTCTTGCAACTCGAATTCCAACATTCATCCCCGCAGATAGTATCACCTTAGGATTTTTTTCAGTAAAACTACATCAAAGAAATCATGATTACTCTCTTTAAACTCTTGCAAAATAAATTTCAACTATTATCCTTAGACATTCCATCTATAAAGATAAGCTCGATATTATTATGATTGTATGTTTGATTTTTTTAAAATCTTCAATTAACCTTGGTAAAAAAATTTTTTTCTTCATTTAAAAAGTCCGATCGCAACCGAAACTAACATAATTTTTCTCCTTACCAAAAAGGAAGCTAGATTAAAAATAACCTAGCCAAATCCTTTTTATCTATCTTTTCTTCCTAATTTTTCATTAGCACTAAACATTATACTTGCAATAGATTCTCCCCAATACGGAGCTGTTGCGTAGTTAACATTCATTCCACCTGCTTTATTTCCTAAGTAAGAACCACGAGCTGGATATCCTGTATTACTTAAGTAGTTTCGATCGATCCAACGTGCAGCACCTAGAATACCACTATCTACATCATCAAATTTTTGTCGCAGAAGTATAAGGTGTACTGTCATAAGCAGCAATACCAAAGAAATTATTTTTATCTCTCGCAATTTGACTTCTTCCCCATGCACTTTCAAGAGCACTATGAGCAACTAAGTAAAGAGCATTAACTCCATATCTTTGTTCGGCAGCCTTAAATGTTGCACCTTTACCTGCTAATTTACTATTATTAGCTCCCATTAAACTATATAATCTATTGATATCTGCAGCAGTATAGTTAGATCTTGATTTTAAATTAGAAAATTGGAAAGGATGATCTAATTTGAATGATCAGAAGTTAATTCCATCAGCAGAATAATAAGATTTTCCTACTTGCATATTTGGATTATGGTAAGCTACCATTACTTTATTATACGCTGAATATCTGTGATATACATATGTACCATCACTTACATAGTCAGGGATAAATGTTGTACTAGAGTTAACAGCTGCAACTTGTCCTGAATTTACATAACCTGTAATTCCAGCTACTTGTACAGGGATTCTTCCGTTCGCAGTAGCTCTATTATCTCTAAATAAGATTGTATCTTTTGAAACATGAGATAAAACTCTTCCATTCGCATCATATACAGGAATATATAGTGAAGTTACTTTGTAGTATGAAGAATAAGTAGTATTCTCAGATTTCGAAACTGTTCTATCCGCTCCTTTTACCCAAGCTCCATCATTTCCTACGTAATAACGATTGTTGTCTACCCAGCTGTTTGTCGCCATTCTTCCATCGGCTCCTAACCAGTAGTTTCCTGCCCACGCATTTCTTACTACTGATCCGTTTTTATAATAGTACCAAGAACCACTCTCTTTTTGCCATCCTGACTTGTTTGAATAGTTTTTAATCCATGCCCCATCAGCTCCTACGTAATAACGGTTGTTATCTACCCAGCTGTTTGTCGCCATTCTTCCATCGGCTCCTAGCCAGTAGTTTCCTGCCCATGCATTTCTTACTACTAATCCGTTTTTATAATAGTACCAAGAACCACTCTCTTTTTGCCATCCTGACTTGTTTGAATAGTTTTTAATCCATGCCCCATCAGCTCCTACGTAATAACGGTTGTTGTCTACCCAGCTGTTTGTCGCCATTCTTCCATCGGCTCCTAGCCAGTAGTTTCCTGCCCATGCATTTCTTACTACTAATCCGTTTTTTTATAATAGTACCAAGAACCACTCTCTTTTTGCCATCCTGACTTGTTTGAATAGTTTTTAATCCATGCCCCATCAGCTCCTACGTAATAACGGTTGTTGTCTACCCAGCTGTTTGTCGCCATTCTTCCATCGGCTCCTAGCCAGTAGTTTCCTGCCCATGCATTTCTTACTACTAATCCGTTTTTTTATAATAGTACCAAGAACCACTCTCTTTTTGCCATCCTGACTTGTTTGAATAGTTTTTTTAATCCATGCCCCATCAGCTCCTACGTAATAACGGTTGTTATCTACCCAGCTGTTTGTCGCCATTCTTCCATCGGCTCCTAGCCAGTAGTTTCCTGCCCATGCATTTCTTACTACTAATCCGTTTTTTTATAATAGTACCAAGAACCACTCTCTTTTTGCCATCCTGACTTGTTTGAATAGTTTTTTTAATCCATGCCCCATCAGCTCCTACGTAATAACGGTTGTTGTCTACCCAGCTGTTTGTCGCCATTCTTCCATCGGCTCCTAGCCAGTAGTTTCCTGCCCATGCATTTCTTACTACTAATCCGTTTTTTTATAATAGTACCAAGAACCACTCTCTTTTTGCCATCCTGACTTGTTTGAATAGTTTTTTTAATCCATGCCCCATCAGCTCCTACATAATAACTGTTGTTGTCTACCCAGCTGTTTGTCGCCATTCTTCCATCGGCTCCTAGCCAGTAGTTTCCTGCCCATGCATTTCTTACTACTAATCCGTTTTTATAATAGTACCAAGAACCACTCTTTTTTTGCCATCCTGACTTGTTTGAATAGTTTTTTTAATCCATGCCCCATCAGCTCCTACGTAATAACGGTTGTTGTCTACCCAGCTGTTTGTCGCCATTCTTCCATCGGCTCCTAGCCAGTAGTTTCCTGCCCATGCATTTCTTACTACTAATCCGTTTTTTTATAATAGTACCAAGAACCACTCTCTTTTTGCCATCCTGACTTGTTTGAATAGTTTTTTTAATCCATGCCCCATCAGCTCCTACGTAATAACGGTTTGTTATCTACCCAGCTGTTTGTCGCCATTCTTCCATCGGCTCCTAACCAGTAGTTTCCTGCCCACGCATTTCTTACTACTGATCCGTTTTTTTATAATAGTACCAAGAACCACTCTCTTTTTGCCATCCTGACTTGTTTGAATAGTTTTTTTAATCCATGCCCCATCAGCTCCTACGTAATAACGGTTGTTATCTACCCAGCTGTTTGTCGCCATTCTTCCATCGGCTCCTAGCCAGTAGTTTCCTGCCCATGCATTTCTTACTACTAATCCGTTTTTATAATAGTACCAAGAACCACTCTCTTTTTGCCATCCTGACTTGTTTGAATAGTTTTTAATCCATGCCCCATCAGCTCCTACGTAATAACGGTTGTTGTCTACCCAGCTGTTTGTCACCATTTCCCCATCGGCTCCTAGCCAGTAGTTTCCTGCCCATGCATTTCTTACTACTGATCCATTTTTATAGTAGTACCATGTGTAGCCTTCTTTCACCCAACCATTTTTCAATGTTGTAGTATGTTGTGCTCCTTTTACCCATGCTCCGTCAGCCCCTACATAGTAACGACCTCCATCTACCCAGCTACTTGTCGCCATTTTCCCATCAGCTCCTAGCCAATAGTTTCCTATCCACGCATTTGCTACAACTTTCCCACGGTTATAGAAATACCAAGCATTACCACTTTTCACCCAGCCTTGTGCTGCTTGAGCATCATTACTCGCTACTGTATTAACTGCGATTGGTGTAGCAAGTACTGTTAACACTCCTAATCCTAATTTAAGTTTATTTCTTCTCATTCTTAATATTCCTCTGTACTCATATTTATGCACTAATAATTATACCATATTCCAGTCAACTTTAAGGTTACAAATAAGTTATTTTTTTATTACATATATATTACAAAAATAGCAAGAAGTATTATTACTTAATCTATACAACAAAAAGAATGGAGATTATTTCTCGCATTCTTTTTTTAGTATTTTTCTAATTTTTTTATAGTCTTTAACACTATCAATTTCATAGATGCTATTAGGTTCTAATTCTTCAACATAGACATCTAATTTTTTTCTATGTTATCTTTAACCATATTATCCCAGTATAAATCCATAAACTCATTACTTTCATAAGCTTTATCGATAAAACTAACAATCTTCTCTGCTGTTTTCTTATCCCAAAAAGATACTCCACTTAAGATTCTTCCAGCTTTGCTATCTACGATAATATCCTGAACCTTATAATCATCACCATAGATTAAGAACCACTCGTTTTCACAATCTTCACGATACACGCTGAAATATGTTGAACGATTGATATCCGCTCTAAACATATTTTTTTAAATAAATAATTATCCGCATCGATTACATAACTATCTGCCAAGTACTCTTTTTACTAAATATAGCGAATAAAAAAATTATTGTACTCAGAATATTTTTTTCATTAAATACAAGATTCACATTGTACTTCTCTTTTAAATAATCGAATTGTTCGTGTAGATAACCGACAACTACGATTATCTCATCTATTCCTTTTTCTTTTAAAAATTCTATTTGATACTCCACAAGAGGCTTATCTTTAACTTTTATCAAAGCCTTTGGAGTATTATCCGTCATGGGTCTAAGACGCGTTCCTAAACCTGCGGCTAATATAATCGCTCTCACTATTTTGTTACTCCTCTCTCACAATAACATACACCCCTGATATTATAATAAGTGATGTTACTACTAATTGTACATTTACTGCTAACCCTACAAAAATCATAGAGAATATTATTGTCCAAACAACATAACTCACATTAAGTCCTGTTGCCTTAGCAGGTTCTAACCTATTTATAGCTGTATAATATAATATATAAGAAATCATATTGCTCACAACGAAGAAAAACAATAAGTCCTCCAAATTTGACATCCATACTAGTCTCAATTCCTAATCCATTGAATGAGATTATTACTAGATACGCTAAAAATGATGTCACCTGACGAGATTAATAACGTCTCAAGCTCATTTTAAATTATTCTTCATCGCATAAGAACTTAGTACACTCTCACTACCCCATGCAATAGCACAGATTAATGCAAACATGAATCCAAGGTAAAATGATTCAACCTGTTCACTCTTATAACTTTGGATGAAAATACCAACAATAATTAGTGCTATACCAATAATAGTTTTTTTGATGAAACTTTATTTTTTAAAAATATAACAGCTAGTATTACCGATACAGCCGGATAAATAGCTGTTATCGAAGAAGTAAGACCACTTCCTATATATTTCACCGCATATAAGTTACACTGCATACCAATAGGCCCAGCAAGTAATGCACCTATAATGACACTAATGCTTTTTATATTCGTAAAAATTTTAAAATCAATTCGTTTATACTTAACTAATATTATCGCCAAAAGTATAAAAAAATACTAATAAAAATCATGGATTACCGCGACTGCAAACGGAGAAATATTATACAATGAAAAATATGTATGCACTTATTGCAAGACCTAATCCCCAAAAATAAACCTGATAATAAACCTGCCGATACGCCTATCTTATTCTTCATAACTTTCTACATACTCTTTCAAATTTTTTTAAAAGCTCTTAAATATCTATCTTTTCCATAAGTTCCAAAGTCTGCACCTTGTTCTTCTTTATAAATCGTCCACAGACTCCATAAGAAGTCCTGAAGTATTTTATAAATCATAATCTTAGCTACGCTAACAGGGAGTATTTTTCACTAAAAATAATATTTAAAAAAACTCCCCTTCTTCAGCCTTTCTGAAATTAGACTCTAAAAAAATAACGCCGCTAAATCCCACATTGGATCGTTCATTGAAGAATACTCCCAATCAATAAGATATACTCGACCATTTTCGTCTTCGATAAAAATTCTCAGGAACAAGATCGATATGACATGACTTTTTGTCTACACCAATTTCTTCTAAATGTGATTGTAAAGAAAAATATCTTTTTCCCTTATCTTGTCATAATAAGGATAATTAATATTACCTTCTATCAAGTCCTCATATTTTCTAATCTCATCAAAAATTTTTAAATTCCCTTCAAGAATTTTTTTCCAGAACTGTGTACCTTTTTTTAAGAATATTAGCAACTTTCTCTTTTTTTGATTTTAAATAATGTGCATCAAAAAGTAGTCGCATTTTCAATATACTCATTTACTTTGATTCCAGATTCAATATCAAAAATATAATTTTTTTAACGTCTAGTTCTAAATCTGCAAGATTTGCAAGATTGTTTTTTTCTCCGCAATCCTGTTGATTAACTTATCCGTTCCTTTACCAAAGAATTTTTACTATATACTTGTTATTAGTAGTTTCAACTAAATAATTGCTATTCGTCATTCCACCTATTTGGTCTACTTTTACTATTTCTTCTGATTCAGTAAGTAGTTTCTCTATTTTACTTTTTTTATTAGTTGTTTCAATGTAAAGCCTCTTTTTCCACATTACAATATTACTTATCATTATAACATAAATTGTAATAACTCATAGTCTTTTTAATATATTTTTTTCAATATAAAAAAATGGGCGTAAACCCGAGTTTATCACTTAGAAACAACATAAAACCGCTATGAACACCTGGTACAATAGTGTTTATAGCGGTTGTTTTTCAGGGGATTTGTTGTACACGAATTATAAAGGATACCTATTTAATTCTTCGTGTTTTACTATTCCTTTTTTTCCCATTTTATTCCTAGTAACTTGTTTAATAATTTCATATCTTCACTCTCTTGTAATCTGTAATATCCTTGATTTAATTTTGTTGACTTTGCTGTTTTCAACGCATTTATTATTCGCTCTGAACTCATTTGTTTATTTGTTTTATACTGTAATAATCTAACATGTATTAACGCTAAAAAACATGTTAGAAAATGTCCTTGTATATGCTCTGGAGTTCTTACATATACCGGTCTTGTTTCTAATTGGCTTTTTGTCACTCTGAAACAATCTTCTATTTCTGATAGCTCTCCGTAAGCTGATATTATCTCTTCATCTGACATTGTTAATTCACTTGTTACTATTACATTTATCCCGTCGAATTGTGCATCAAAATTGATTTGGTCTTCATCTAATGTTATTGTTGGTTTTGTAAGGTAGAATCTCTCCTGTTTTTTTGGATCTACTAATCTTACTTCTAAATATTTCTTTCCACCTTTTTTACTTGTCATTCTATAAAGTTGGGGTTGTGTTAATTTTCTTGCGTAATCTAGTGCGCCTTCTCGTCTTGCTTGCTCTCTTTGAGCGTATTTCTTATTCCAAGTAACTAATACTTTTTCTTTTACTTTCTTACCTTCTATTTTTCTTTCTCTTATGAATGATTTCTTAGCGAATGTCATTTCTTCATTCACTTCCCAGTCTTCATCTTCTAATATGAAGTTTTGTATATCTTTAGGTGCTCCTCTTTTTCCTCTATGTTTTTGTGAAAATACCCATCCGTCATTTCCTTCGGACATATAACTTACATTTTTTGAACTATTCATAGCTTTATCCGCCACTACTATTAATCTTTCTATTCCGAATTGTTTTTTTATTGTTTCTATCGCTGGTAGGTAAGTTATTGGATCTGTTTGATTTCCTTTGAATAATTTATAACTTATGTTGGGAATAAATAATCATGAAACAATATTTATCTAACTTTATTACGTTATTTTAAATTATCTACATACTGTTAATCGAACTCTAATTTAAAAGAAATTCTTGTTTCCATCTTAATACTTTGTAAAATTAGTTTTATACTGAGATAGGGTGTGGTTTCCTGTGAGGGAAATGTGGTTCTACCCACTTTTCCCTCATTTGACATAACAATATAAGCAACTATTATACAAATATATCTCCTTATCAAACTCTCTAAACTAACTTATCTTTTAATGAAAATTTTTCTTTATATCGTTTAATATTTCTTTATCTAGCAAGTATGATATTAACATAACTATAAGAATAGATATTATTCCAACTATACATGCCAACACAAACCATTCTAAATAACTAACTATCTCGACACGTCTTACCATATATCCTAATATCACAGAGGAAATGAAAATAATAGTAATATAAACAAATATTCTTATGATAGACTGCCTTAGTATCCCTCTAATCAAATATTTATTAACATATAGTATTAAATCGGTATTTCTATATATATATGCCAATATCGTTCCTAATAGTATTCCATACAATCCATAATATGAAACTAAAAATAATAGAAAATATAATATTAATACTCGCTTCCACTACAGCTCTGTACTGTGTTTCTTTGTAATGTCCTGCTGCTGCCACCACTGTTACTGCTGGAATCCTAACTCCTTGCAATACTACCATAATTGTAAACAGTACAACTAATCCTAAATCATTATAATTAGCATCGTTGAAATTTTCTGAGTAGAGTTTTATGAATGGCGATAAAAAGAACAGAAAAAAAGAAATATATATTATAGAAATTATAAATAATGTAATAAATTCAAATTTTTGATAAACTTCTTTAACTTTCTTTTCCTCACTACTCACCAATAAATTTCCCATACTTGCCTGTACTCCTGAGGTAATTGAAGAAACTATATTTATTATGGAAATAGCGACTAAATTATAAACACCATAAATACTAACATCAACTAATGAATTATTTCCCATAAATATAGTTATTAGAAATAAATCAGTATTATATAAGACTAACGAAGAAAATTGATGTAACATTACTCCCCCATCTCTGAGGTAACTTTATACCTTTTTACATCACTCCTCAAACTAATATTAGGATACTCCTTTTTTTAAAAATAATAATATATAAGAATAAATCTTAATACTATAACAATAGCTCCTATTAATCTGACTAATAAGTAATGATACCCATTTTGCATTAAATATAAGACTACAATAGCGTTAATAATAGTGAATATCCCTTGTATTCCATTTAAAAATATATAGTTTTTCGATCGAGCAACTAACAAAAACTTTATATTTTTGCAAAAAAAGAAAAAAATTCTATTATGCCTCCTACTGCTAATATTATTATCAGTGCTCTTACTTCTGAAATACTTACTTGATTTACTATTAAATAAGGATAGAATGATACTATTAAACCCACTAACAATATATAAAAGATACCCGGATTTCATAAAAAAATGACTTACTAGAGACTAATATCTCCTCTATTTTTTTCTATTGTCATTTTTCTTGTAAAGGTTTATACAGCATTGCTATTGCTGCTCCTCCTATTCCACCTTCTACAATTGCTAGGCTAGAGATTATTTGATCGACGGCACTTACTAATCCATTAATATTAGAGCCATAAACCGCTATAAAAAAACATTCTTCACAAGAAAACCACTAAGTATAACTATCAATTGTAATATTATTCCTATTACTATATTTATTATTGATTTTTTTAGTTCTCATCTCTGTTCCTTTCACCCTAAAATTTCCTACCTAGTTAATTATAACAAAAAAATAATAGCCTATTTCATCCTATAAATTATCATTAAACATTAGACAACATACGACTATTATGCTAAAATTATCATAATAATAAGAGGTGAATTATGGATTTAACAATAAGCATCGCTGTTTATAATGGCGAAAAATATATAGATAGATGCTTATCATCTATCATAAAAAGCATACAAGAAAAATCAATTCTAATGATATAAAACTTAGTATACTTGCTATTAATGATGGTTCTTCTGATAATAGTGAAAAAAATTTTTAAATAATTATTCAAGGAAATATCCTTTTTATTAAAGTAATTAATAAAAAAATGGTGGTCTTTCTTCAGTTAGAAACATCTCAATTGATTTATGTGAATCAGAATATTTATGGTTTATTGATGTAGATGATGAAATAGATATAAATTCTCTACTATATCTATCAAAAACAACATCTTGGAAATATTAATATATTCAATTACTCAACGTATAGTCACAAAGAAGATTTCCTATTCAACAATTACGCGGTAACTGATAATTCTATATATGGAACTGTTTTTGGATAATGTATCTTTATTAACTCAAAAATTCTGCTAGTTGGCATTATATTTTTTTAACACAACTTTTTTTAAGAGAAGTTAATATAAAAATTCCTAGATAATATTCTGTATGAAGATTTGAATTGGATTATTAAAGTCTGGCCTCACGCAAAAAAATATCCATACCTTCAATAAGAGTATTTACCGCTACTATTTGACTGATGACTCTATAATGAGAAATACTAATCTTTCTAAAAAGAATGGATATCTTTAGAGTATTTGATGATATTATAAAGTATTATAAATCAAGAAGTATTTTACAACAATATTTTTTTCTGAAATAGAATACTTACTAATTCACAACTTACTTTATGTCGGTTATCTAAGTGTTTTTTTCAAATAGATAAATCATCAAACCTATTAAGTTTGTATACAAATTACCTTAATAACTATTCAAAAAAATTGGAATAAAAATGTATATTTTCTTAAATTACCAATAAAGCGAAGAATATTATTGTACTGTATAAAAATACAACTTAAAAAAAGTATAATCTCTATCATTATAAAAATTATCAAGGTGATTTCAATGAAAAAACTAAATTATTATTCATCACCTGGACTTTCAGTCTTGGTGGTGGTGCCGAAAAAGATGCTATCTTTATTAACTAGAAATTTAGATGCTAATAAATACGATATTGATATCTTAGAAATTGGAAAAATATGGTGATAAAAAAAGAAATAATCAATTCTAATACTACGATTCTAAAACCCATTTTCAATCCAAAAAAAGACTCGAAATTTAACAATTTTTGTAAAATGGCAATTATTCAAAAATTTCCCCGTATCTCTTAAGGAAAAATTCGTACTTCAAAAAATATGATTATGAGATAGCTTTTTAATTATCTTACTCCTGTATTCTGTTTAAATAATCATACTAAGACTATCTCTTGGAATCATGGAAGTATATTTAATCTTAAAGATAAACCGGCTAATAGAAAAAAAGTTAGAGAAGCATCTTAAATCCGTTAATAAAATTGTTGCTATTTCTAACTTAACATTAGAATCTATCAATGATGTCTATCCAATGTATAAAGAAAAAAACGCTACTTATTAATAATGGATATGATTTTAATGAAATAATAAACAAATCTAATCAAATTTCTGATATAGAAATTGAAGGTGATAATCTTGTCTTTATCGGAAGAATTGAAAAAAATAAAGGAATTATAGAGCTATTAGATTTATTCAAAAAAACGTGGTTAATATTTTACCTCAAAAAAATTATATCTGCTTGGCACAGGCGATTTAGATGACTATGTAAAAAAATTTTTATCAATAAACATAAGTTAAACAATAACATATTCCCACTAGGATATATTTCTAATCCATACCCCTACATAAAAAAATCTGCATATGTTATAATGCTTTCTTATGCAGAAGGATTCCCTACCGTCTTTGTTGAGGGACTAGCTTTAGGAGCTGGATTTATAAGTACTCCCGTCGGTGGAACAGCAGAACTTTCCAACAACGGATTATGTGGTTTTTGTTGCAAAAAGATAAAAAAAGAATTAGAAAACTATATTATAAATCAACTACAGCAAGAAAAAAATCCTGCAGAATAATAAACTCGAACACTTGTAAAAATTATATAAAAAAATATGATATTTCTGTACAGATTAATAAATTTGAGAAATTATTAGATGAACTATAGAAAGGTTAATAATATGAAAAAAATAATAGTACCTACAGGGATATATGGGAAGTGGTTCTTCTGCTCTAACCGATTTACTAAAGGAATATCCCATATTAAATACAAAAAAATTCAGACTTTGAATTTGTATTTCTTCATGCACCAAATGGTGTATTTGACTTAGAAAAATAAATTATTGAATAACAATAATGCTTTAAGAAGTGATGAAGCTATTAAATCCTTCCGTTCATTTATGAACAGTCTATACAAATATCGCGGTTGGTGGATAGCCGGATATGATAATGCAGTCTCTAACAATTTTATGAAAAATTACAGAAGAGTATATCTCGTTGCTCAAAAACTAGTTCTTTCGAAGGAAGTTGGTATATATATGAAAAAAACCCTCAACAGTTACCTGGTTATATCGAGCCTTATTGAATAGAACTTTCCCAAAAATTAGTAAGAAGAAAAATACCCTTCAAAAAAATGCTAGAGTTTTTCTTTTAATCACTCCTGAAAAAAATTCTATGAGCAATCCAATAAATATATACAAAAAAATCGTTCATGAGATTTCTCCTGAAGAAGATTTTGTGGTATTAGATCAATTTCTATTGCTCCCATAATCTATCAACAATAGAAAACTACAAACTTAATAATATTCTTCCTATAATTATAACAAGAGATCCTAGAGATGTATTCATCTCTAATAAATATTATTGGCATCCTAGGAAATGTGGTGTTCCCTTTCCATTAAATGTTCATGAATTCTGTAGATACTATAAAAAAATTTAAGAAAAATTGGAGAAGTTACACAATTCAAATATCACCACACTAAAAAAATTAATTTCGAAGATTTAATTCTAAATTATGAACAATCTCTAAAAAAATAATAGAAGATTATATCGGCCTTAAAAAAATAGCGATCATACTCACAAATTCAAATACTTCAATCCAAAAGCTGTCAGTAAATAATATTAATATATTTAATAGAAAAAGAATATATGGCTGAAGCCAAAAATAATAGAAAAAAAGAATTAAAAGAATATATTTATCCTTTTCCGGATATTAACCTTAAACAAGATGGTGAAATTTTTTTAAAGAGCTGGAGAAACACATCTCCAACTCTTTTCTTTTTATGTTTATTCTATAAGTTCTTCTTGTTTGTAATTTTTGCTACATATTACACCTAAAACAAAAATACATATACATTTGTTGATAATTTATATTAATAAATATAGATTCTAAGAAAAACACTAGATATAAATACTACACTTAGAACAAATAGTAGTACTTGAATTACTAAATTATCATTTTTATACTCGAACTCTATACTTCTTTTTAAGAATGCCTATAAAAAAACATACATTAATGTAGTAAAAACCAAATAAACCAAAAACTTAAGTACAAATGTATATAACTATTATGTAGTGATCTACCTATTTTCATTGTTGGAACATCTAACTCAGTATATTTTTTTCGAGAATTCTTTTTTTGCATGTCTGGCCCTATTCCAAATAATATAGATTTTTGTAGATAGTTTAATTGCATCCTTCCAAATCGTTAACCTTCCATTACCATATTCTTTTTGAAGAATCAGTTTTTTTCTAAACTTACATTCTCTAATTTTTTTCCTTAACTTCTAAAAATGTTATCTTCTCGTAAATACTTTGAAAGATTTTCTTCAGCATCCGCAGATATTGGAATAACCTCTTCCAACTTTCCAGCGTTTTTGTACCAATAATAATCGTACATTATTCATATTATTTAATGACTCAAAACCAATGAATTTAACTATTTTTCCCACCAAAAAGAGAAGAGATAAAATTAATATTAAATTTATAATTCTCTTAGTTAATATTCTCTTATCTATCTTTTTTTATTTATATACTTTATAGCGTTATACACTATAATTATTACTCCAGAAATATATACTGCAACCTCAATCCCTCTTGAATTTTGAAGATTCAGAACTATAAACTCCATTATAATAAATAACAATACTAATAATCTTGCTATATTAAGCTTTTATTATATTAAAGAATAGCATAGCTACTGCTAAAACAATAATGGTTGCACTATAAACTGCACCATAATTTGGATCATTATAAATTCCATATAATAATAATGTGAATTTATTATCTTGAACTTGAACATACCTTAATCCAGCATAATATAATTTATTATTCTCTCCTATAATGAATAAACTAATATTATTAAAAATACATATATAAAGAAATACTACTTATTATCCCTTTAAATACTATTACAGGATATAATATATACTTCAATATTTGTATATTATTATATTTTCTATTTAATAATTTAAATGCTGGTAAAAAAATAACACCATCACAAAAAAATAGATAACAGTATTGTTTTTTTATCGATTCTCCTGTTATACTTCCTAGATTATAAAAAGATTGTAATAACCATAGGAATACAAATTAATAAACTATATTTTTAATATCCCAGTTGTAAAAAAATTCTTTAAAAAAACTTATAATTATATACAATTATACTCAGTCCCCATAATAACAATACATAATGGAAATATTTATAGAAAACTATAATATCAGGATAAAAAAACTCTATTTTTAGGTTTAATAGCAAATAGAAAATAAATTACAAAATATATCATTGGGTATTTTAAAATTTTTTTCTTCCATTCTACTTATCATTTTTTTGATTTCCTCCAATTTAGTTATAAATTCTCTTCTTTTGTTTATCTAATAATAATATCTTCTTATATAAATTTTCATTAATTAATAAAATAAATCCACCCAGCATCCTTGAAAATGAAAAAAATTTCTATCAAATATCATCTTAATTACATTAGATTTTTAAAAAATTTTTTTACAACTAAATATTCAGGGATATCTTTATACTCCTTTTTCCACAATTATTTTATCAAAAAAACACCAAAGTTAGCGTGTATTAGTCGAAATAAAGCGGATTTTTCTTAAAAGATCTTTTTAATTCCCCTTCATAAGTGTCTTCAATATACCTTAAAAAAATTATTGTACGCTTCTATTGCATACATATTTTTCCTTTCTATAAGGTTTGGTTGTAATACTATTTGTTCTATGATAATAATAATATAATGGTTTAGTTATACAAATAAATCTATCTGCAGTTTTGACTAATTCTAAATGATAGAAAGCATCTTCATACACTTTTCCTACTGGAAAATCAATTTTTATCAGAAATCTCTCTTTTCATTAGTTTCGTACATACACTAGCAGTAATATAAGTATCATATAGATACTCTTTTTAAAAAACTCTTCTCTGTTTATTAATTTTTTTATTCTTACATCACTATACTGTGGAAAAACTATTATTATAATACACGTTCATGTACTGACAACAAGATACATCTGCATCATACTCTTGAATATTATTAACCAAAATTTCTATCATTTTCTCATTAATAAAAATCATCTGGATCAATAAATAGTATGTAATGACCTGTTGCAACTCTTTTCCCAACATTTCTTGCATCAGAAAAGTCCTCCATTTTGCTTATGGATTACTTTAATTCTATTATCTCTAAGCGACATATCATCACAAATTTTTTTCCACTACTATCTGTCGAACCATCATCTACTAGAATAATTTCTAGATTATTATAAGTTTGGTTACTCACTGATTCTACTGCACGTTCCAGATACTTTTCAACATTATAAATCGGAAGTATTACACTTACAGTCTTATCTATATCATTCATTATTTTTCTAAAATCTCCTTAATAAATCTATAATTTCTTTCCGAATTTTTCTTTATCATATAATGGAAAAAAATCATTAATTTTTATCTTTATATTTTTTTCTTCTAGTTTAAAAATTCCTATTAACACTGCCTTTTATTGCACTAATTAACTCATCTAAATTAGAATATACTTCTCCAAATCCATCTTGATAATCAAAAATATCCTTCCGCATATTGACCTTCTCTGAATTTCTGATAATCAAATTGATAATACAATGAAGGTTTTCTCATATAAGAAAAAAATCCATAAAAAAACACTAGAATAATCTGTTATTAGCAACGCTGATTCGATTAATAGTTTTTTTGAATATCATAGTTTTTTTCCAATCAGCAAATATGATTTTTTTCACTTTTTTTCTTTCAAATAATTCTATATATGGTTGAGTATGTCTATGAGGATAAAACACAAGTGTTATATTGTTCTCTTCTAAGCAACTAATTAATTCTTCTGAACTTAAAAAAATTCATTCCATTTAGAAAAAAATACTCACTATCAATAAAATTACTTCCCTCTGAAAAATTCTTTTTCTAGCCGCAGTATTTAGTGATAACCATTCTCTCCACGTTGGCATTACTAATATTTGTTTCTTATTTACAATAATATCATGTAAATTATCAAATCGCGGAAAAACCTAAATACTTTACATTCCCCTCAGGATAACCATATTTACTTTTGATTTCTCTATATTCTGGCTCTGCACCACAGACGAAACCATCCATTTTTTTGTTTCACTATAATATAACCATTTAGCATCAGAAATTGTTATACCATGTTGTAAGAAAAACTCTCTTATTTTTTTAATAATTCCATATACCTCTAGTAAATAGCACACTGCAGAGTTAGGTTTACCTCCTTTTTGTGTACTTACATTCACCCCAGCACTCAAATAATAAATCCAATGTTTGAAAGAAGAATATTCAATAAATTCACCATATTTTTCTAATTTTTATTTGAATCAGGTGAATTTGAATTTATAGCATACAATACTCTTTCATCTGGATATGTTTCTTTTTATATATTTATAAAGCCAATAACCATTATCTCTTGCTTCATTTTTCGTCTTCACATATTAATATTAGATTCTTGTTTTTTTATTTTTTTATATAGTTTTGATACTAAATATGCAATAGGAAATATAAAAAAATTAAAGTATATACGTCTTTTAATTTCACCAATTTTAACTTCTCAAAAAAACTCCTACTCACCTACTACCTCCTCGACTATTTCCTTGAAGTTAGAGATAATAACAGCTACATCTTCATCACTAAGTCTAGTGTGTAAAGGTAATGTTATTTCTTTTACATAGTAATTATATGCGTTAGGATAGTTCTCAATATCAAATCCTAAGTTTTTTTATACGCAGTTAATAACGGTAATGGTTTATAGTGAACATTACAACTAATTCCACGCTCTGCCATTTTAACAATTATTTCACCACGTTGTTCAAATGTAGCACCTTCAACATGAGTTATATACAGGTGCCCACAAGATTTATAGTCTTCTGAACTGTGACTTAGAGCTGTAATTCTTGTTCCTTCGAATCCTTTGTTGTACTGATCAATAATATTCTCACGACGCTCTAAAAGTTTAGGATAACGATCTAGTTGAACTAATCCAATAGATGCTGCAATATCCGTTAAATTACATTTATATCCTGGGATAACAATATCATATTCCCAAGATCCTGCTTTTGTTTTAGCTAAAGCATCTTTTGTTTGACCGTGAAGAGAATATATTTGATATTCTCTATATAATTCTTCATTATCAAAGTTTTCATTTTCTTTCCATGTTACACTTCCACCTTCAGCAGTAGTGAAATTTTTCACAGCGTGGAAAGAGAATGTAGTGAAGTCAGCCACAGACCCTATTTTCTTACCTTTATAAGTACTTCCTAAAGCATGCGCTCCATCAGCTACAACAGCTACTCTACCAAGTTTTTTTCTTGATATTCACTACTCGCTTTAAATAAGTGTTTCTTACTCTCCACTACCTCAAAAATCCTGTCATAATCACATGGAATCCCCGCTAAATCAACAGGAATAACAGCTTTAGTGTTCTCAGTAATCGCATCTGCTAAAGCGTTATAGTCCATCTCATGATTATCTTCAGCAATATCAACGATAACAGCCTTCGCCCCAACGTGATAAATCACACTACAAGAAGCAGTATAAGTCATCGCAGGCACTATAACCTCATCACCTTCACCAATACCTAAAACACGTAATGTTAATTCTAATGCTGCAGTTGCAGAATTAAGACAAACAGTTTTCGGTGTGTTAGTAAATTCTGACAATCTTCTTTCTAATTCTTTTGTCTTCGGTCCTGTTGTAATCCAACCTGATTTCAAAGTATCTATTACTTCATTAATTTCTCCATCACTAATATCTGGTGGAGAAAAATGGTATATTATATTTTTTTCATCTCAAACTCCTAATTATTTTTTTCTGCTCTTACCAATAAAAAAACACAAGAGACTTATAATGTGGAAGGCCTCTTGTGTTTTTTGATCGAATTATCTATTATTATACGATACTATCTATTTTAATCAATTAAAAAAAGCCTTAATTAATCTTATTATATTCTATTTAACAACCGCAATAACAGTTCTTATCATTATTTTTAATATCATTTATAACACTGAATTCTTCAATGTACTTTAAGTTATATTTCATCTTATCTGGAAGAATTTCCTCCACATAGATTTCATCTACACTTCTTCCGCTCCCCTTGAATTTCTCAATAACTTCGTCTTCATCTTTGTATTCAATACTCGCCGGAGAAGTTATCCCAGCAGGAAGAAGTAATGTTGCATTCATTTCATCACTGTATTTATCTACATACTTTGCTACTTCCGGTCTTACTCCAACAAAACTCATATCACCTAGTAGGACATTAATAAGCTGCGGAAGTTCATCTAATCTAAGTTTACGAAGCTTATGTCCCACCTTACTAATACGAGGATCATTTTGCTGAGTAACAGCAGTACCAAGCTTATCAGCATCCTTAACCATAGTTCTAAACTTAAAAAAATTCTAAAAAGTTCTGCCATATGTAGTTATACGCTCTTGCCTGTAAAAACACAGGCCCTTCACTATCCAGTTTTATCCAAATAGCTATTCCTAAAATTATCGGTGATAAAGGAATAAGCAAAAATTAATGCAAGTACCTTATCAAAAAACAATTTCAGAAATAACGATATCTTCTTCTTTTTCTAGCGAAGCTCTATACTTTTTTTACCGCTTCTGTTTCAAATCTATTATCAATTTTCATCTTTTCACCTTACTTACTCAACTGAATATTTATAAACAGTTTCTCTAATTTATTCCATCCTTTTATTATAACATATTTCTAGATAGAACAGAAGAAATGGAAGTAAAAAAAGACAACCCAATTAGGTTGTCTTCATGCTGTTGACAAATGCAAAAAAATGCATGAGTCAACAGCCTATTTTTAATGAGAAAAAAACGCTAAAAAAATGTTATAATATAAGTATATAGAGGGGGTTTTTATTATGTTTAATAAAGAAGAAAAATATCAAAGATGAAATAATATTAATGACATTATCAGAAATAGTTCCTAAAGATCGTTTTTTTAAAAAAAGTAGCCGAAGCAATTGGTTTTTAAATTTATTTACGATTTAACAGAAAAAAATACTATAGTCACACATCAGGTAGAAATAGTTTAGACCTGTTGTATTATTCAAATTAGTATTTTTTTAAAAAGATTTTTTTACGGAATAAAAATCTATGAGAGAAACAATAAAAAAGAATAGAAACAGATGCTGCATTTAGATGGTTTTTAGGGATACCATTCTCTAAACCAGTTCAACACTATTCTACATTTTCACAAAAACTATATTCGAAGATTCCAAGGAACTGACGTATTCGAACAAATATTTATAAATATAGTGAACCAAGCAATTGATAAAAAAATTAGTAGGTGGTACAGAATTTTTTTACTGATTCAACACATATAAAAGCTAACGCAAATAAAAGAAAAATTTAACATAGAAGTAACTACAAAAAGTAAAAGAAAGAAAAATTAGATTTGGAAAAAGAAATAAATTAAGAGAGAAAAAAATAGGAAAAAAAGCCTTTTGAATATAAAGAAAAAGAAGAACTAAAAAGACAATGAGTTAACACTACTGATCCGGATAGTGGGTATTATCATAGAGATCGTAAAGAAGAAGGCTTTATGTATCTAGATCATAGAACAGTAGATGGGAAAAAAATAATATAATAATGGATTGTCACATAACTCCGGGGAATGTTCATGATAGTGGTTCATATATAGACAGATTAAATCAGATAGAAAGAAATTTCGGATTAACCCCAGGAAAAGTTGCGTTAGATAGTGGGTATTATTCTCTAGACATACTAAAACAGTTAGATAAAAAAATATATTTTTCAGTAATAGGATATAGAAGATTCTCAAAAATCAAAAAGATAAAAAAATATTTCAAATACTTACCAGAAAAAGATATATTTGTAGATAAGAGAATAGGAGAAATATTTAGATACAGAAATATCGATAGAACTGGATATAAACAATATAAAAAGCGATGATAAAAAAATGAGAAAAAAATAATAAGACGTCATATAAATGCAAATTATTATGATGAAGCCAGATTGAGACGTTTGTCTAAAGAAGGAAAGATATTGTATAAAAAGAAGAAAAAGAAACAGTAGAACGAAGTTTCGCAGATTCAAAAACAAAATCATGGATATAGATATGCACAATATAGAGGGAAAGCCAAAGTACAGTCGTACGCTTGGTTGTCTTGTTGCGTTCAAAAATATGAAAACAATAGCACTAAGAGAGGTATAATCCTCCCTTAATACTACTGATACCAGGCCATATGGCTTATTTTTTAAAAAAAGACCAAAAACATCAATATTTAGATTGATATTTTTGGCCGTTTTGTCAACAATCTGAAGACAACCCAATTAGGTTGTCTTAAATGATTTTCCAATAAGAAATGGAAAACTTTTGTTAATTATACGTGCTATTAATTCACATAGCATTATAGCTAAAAATAATTCCACAATAGCTATAACATAGTTACTGAAAAAAATTCCTGTATATTTACTAGATACTTGCTCCATAATTATATCAAGAATAAATAATACTATTGGAGAATGATACGCATAATATATTAGTGTGTTCCCACCAATTTTTTTCTAGAGCATATAAACTAGGTATATTTACAAAAAAATATTAAACTTGCCCATATACCAAAAGAAAGCAGCAACAAAAATACAAGAAAGTTGAATTAATCTGTTGATAATATAAATCTACTCTTGTATTATACACACCACAGACTAAACTAACTGCTAGTATCGGTATAAAATATAATTTTTTTAAAAATAGTTCTGCATATTAGCTATATTTTTTTCTCAATATATAACCAGATAAAAATAAAAAAATTGCTGCATACGGTACAAGATCGAAAACTCCAGATTAACCAAAAATTCCATCTCATATAATTTTTTTCCCCAAAACTACCACATAGTATAAGAACAATAAATACGATTAAATATTTATACAATGTATCACTATATTTTATCGCAAAAATAGCAAACTATTTCCGCTAAAAAAAGTACATTTAAAAACCATAGTTGATAATACATATGCATTCTATCTGCTAAAAATTAGCGCTTTTATAAAAATATAAAAATATCTATCTTTAATATCAACTGTGGTTGTAAAATAACTGATTTGATAAAAAAATATAGAAATATTCATTAGAAAACACGGTATAACTATCGCCTTAAATTTCTTCGAAAAAAATTGAATGATAGAATCATATTTTTTTCAACATTTAAAGTCATCCCTGATAAAAAAAGAAGAATAAAGGTATAAAAAAATATACAATAATAATTTTACTTTAGCAGGAGTGTATCCCATATGTCCCGCAATTACTAATATTATACAGAACGCCTTCAACATATCTATATATTTAATTCTCTTATTACTCACTACTTATCACTCCTTAACAAATATACATTGATATCATTTGTAATATTACTATCTTTTTACAAAAATAAACTTCTCTACCATAGTTCTCTTTAAATAAAATTTTTTTATTTTATCAAAAACACTAGAATCACTAGATAAAAATAAATTTAATATTATTACTATTAACTGCACTAGAAAGTATATTATTCGTATCTTTAACACCAAATTCATTTAGTTTATCGTGATATCCTGGTGAAAAAAAGTTTGCCAAGTTCCAAAAAGTTATCATATTATTCGTTAACTTATTTTTTTATCAACAAAAAAACTTTACTTACATTCGGTTGGGGAGTTAACTAAGTTTCCATATCCTGAAATAATATACAAATTATCTTTATTATTGACTAATACATCATTATAATCCTTATTTAAATCATAAGAATTATAATTAAACCAATATAATTCATTTTTTTCCCATAGCTACCTATAGAATACATTAATAATATGCACAAAACTGTAAAAAAATAACATTTTCTAAACCACTTAATAATTTATAGCTTCTTTTTTTATAAATAACGCATTTCCATATATAATAAAAAAATAAAGATACTCAAAAATAATGATAGGTATATAAACTCTCTCTACTACTCTCTGTCTAACTATTAAAGCTGTTAATAGTGCTATGGGACTTAAAAAAATAACAAATACCCATAAAAAAACTTTTAGATTTATAAAAATATAAAGACAAGAAACACAAAAAAATGTAAATAACTTATAAAACTCATTAAAAAAATACTCAAGAGTTATCTTTTTAATCGATATATTATATTTTTTTCTGATACTCGATCTTTACTTTTATCAATATTGTCTAACAATTCATTGCTAAAGACCTTTTTTTCCGAGAAAAATCCAAGAATTGTGACTTGCCAATGTATTTTCAGTAATACCCATCTTATCTAGACTCTCTTTTTTTGCAGAATAATCGATAGCAGGATAGTCTCTAATCAATGTACTTTTTTTCATTCCATTCTATATAAGATTTCTCAACATCATTACTTTGTATGAATAACCAGTTCGTTAGGCTTACAATAAAAAAATTACACCAATTAGTATACAAGTTTGTTTTTACCTTTTTTTATTTTTTTATTAATTCAAATATAATTACAGCTAGACATAATACCAAGAGGCTAGATATAATTTGAACTCTTAGAGAAATTCCAATAAATATAAGTATAGTTGAAACAATAATATTATTTTTCTTTTATACAATAAAAAAATATTCCAGATATAGCTAACAAGTAAGCAACCATAGAATATGTAAAAATATTTTAACAAAGCAAATTCTATAACTAAAAACAATTATCCATAACACTATTTTATATTTTTTTATCCCTAAGAAGATAAAAGTAAACATGAGAAACTTATACTATACGCTAATACTAAGAATACAAAAAAATATATTAATACTAGGAAATATACTTTGTAATATTGTTAGTGATTTTGTTAATATTATCCCCAAATATGGGAGTAAAGTATATTCTTTATCTAATATTGAATAATTAATTGTAACATCATCAACAGCGTGATAAATATAGCCATATAAATATCTATAAAAAAACTACTACTAATAATGTAGTAACAAACGGAATTATTAGAGATATATCCTTCTTCACCACTTACTTTACCCCCTTTCATCTTAGATATCGTATTTTAATTTAATATAATTAGTATAATACTATAATTAAGTATTTATTTCAACCTCAACTGATATAAGCTTTTTCAACTCGCTACTACAAAAAAAGCTTTAGCTCACCTAACTAGTGAACTAAAGCTCTTATTATTGTATTAATTCTTTTTATAATATCTGTCTATTCATCTTGCAAATCGCTTATAGGTGGAAGCGATGGAACCCAAGCCCCATCATTTCCTACATAGTAACGGCCACGATCCACATATCTACTAGTAACCATTCTTCCATCTGATCCTAACCAGTAGTTCCCTACCCACGCGTTTCTTACTGCTGATCCATTTTTTTATAGTAGTACCAAGATCCACCTTCTTTTTGCCATCCTGATTTACTTCCGTAGCCTTTTATCCATGCTCCATCGTTTCCTACGTAGTAACGATCGTTATCCACCCAGCTATTTGTTACCATTCTTCCATCTGGTCCTAACCAGTAGTTTCCTGCCCATGCATTTCTTACTGCTGAATTATTTTTTTATAGTAGTACCAAGATCCGCCTTCTTTTTGCCATCCTGATTTATTTTCGTAACCTTTTATCCACGCTCCGTCACTTCCTACGTAGTAACGGTTGTTATCTACCCAGCTATTTGTTACCATTCTTCCGTCTCGATCCCTAGCCAGTAATTTCCTACCCATGCATTTCTTACTGCTGATCCATTTTTTTATAGTAGTACCAAGATCCACCTTCTTTTTGCCATCCTGATTTATTTCCATAACCTTTTATCCATGCTCCGTCACTTCCTACGTAGTAACGATTGTTATCTACCCAGCTGTTTGTTATCATTCTTCCATCTGACCCTAGCCAGTAGTTTCCTGCCCATGCATTTCTTACTGCTGAATTATTTTTTTATAGTAGTACCAAAAATCCACCTTCTTTTTGCCATCCTGATTTATTTCCGTAGCCTTTTATCCATGCTCCATCGCTTCCTACATAGTAACGATTGTTATCTACCCAGCTGTCTGTTACCATTCTTCCATCTGACCCTAGCCAGTAGTTTCCTGCCCATGCATTTCTTACTGCTGAATTATTTTTATAGTAGTACCAAGCATCACCACTTTTTACCCAACCATTTTGGGCATGTTGAGTGTGTTGAGCACGTGGTTTATACAGCCCATTTGATTTACTGATTTCACATGCTATTCCATCACCATCTCTATCTAAATGTCTTGAATAACCATCTTCTCCTACTCGAATATCTCCATATCCTTGATTCCACGCTTCTTTACAACTATGGAATGTAACTGCTTGTGCCTGTGGACTTACCACTTCTCCTATACCTGCTACTAATGACGCAACCGCCACAATACTTAATAATTTTCTTTTTTTGTTCATTAATACGCTCTCCTTTATTTCATTATATTGATATAATACTATATATTGTATACATTTTCAAATGTAATCATAACGGTAATCTCAAATAAATATACTTTATTATTTAATGTCAGTAAAATAAACTACCAAATATTCCCTTTGTTAATACTATCCTCTTTGTAGCCTTACTATTCTTCCTTAAACTCCACACCCGCTTCTTCTAACTTCGCAATAGTTTTCGGACCGATACCATCTATTCCTAAGACTTCTTTTTTTAGTATAGTTCTTGAAGTCCTCTTTAGCCGTGATTTCGGCATTAACAAGACTCTCCGCATAATCACTGCGGTTGATGCCTATATCTTTCAAGAATAATTTCATTTCTCTTACATGACATTGCCATTCTTGTAATTCTTCTAGCTCCGCTTCCATCCTATTTATATCTAGTGGATTTTTTTAGCAAGATGGCTAAGTGATAACAGAAAAATAGCTATTCGTGATGTAGTCATGATATCTATCCAACATATCTAAAAACTCATCATTTCCTTCCAATCTTTTCGGTAGTTCCTTTTTGATATTACTACTAAGGAGTAAATCTTTTTCAAAAAAGAATGCAACATCAGGATACTTCTCACGTAATCCCTCGAAATAAAATCTCGCATTTCCCTCTTCTATTCTCATTATCGCTGAGAATATATTTGCCATAAGAATCTCTAGATCCATATCGTCATAAAAAAATATTTTTTTCTAAAAATATCATGTCTTCCATACATTAAACTCATTTCTGCTAAATCATATTTTCTTGACGAATACTTACTCGGACTAGCTAAATAAGCTAATAAGAGAGTGTCCAAACTATCATTGTGCTTATGTGCTTTTTTAAATATTACTGCAGTCAATTCGAAAATATCCAATAGCGCCCTACCCCAATCAGTATCGGCCAAATCAACATTTATTTCATAAGCTTCAATAAGCAACCATTTATACATCTTTGTAACTTCATTCAGGTACTCCACTAGGTCTACTGTAGCTGCGTTCTCTAGAGCATCTTCTACCTGCTTCTGATATTCGAATATCGTGTTTGACCTTTTTTCCCAGTTATTCCCTAACAATTGTACTAGCTGTTTATCATTCATACTATCTTCCCTCCTTCTTAAACTTCATACCGTTTTCTTTCAATTGTTCAATAGATTTTTTACCAACATTATCAACTTCGTTCAACAGATATTGTTCCGTCACACTTAAAAAAAGTCCTTTTTCGTCACTAAACCAGCTTTCTTCAACGCATTCAATACTTGCGAAGTAATATTTTTATAAATTGGATTATCTTTCATAGATTCTATCGATACACTTCTCGCCTTAATTTTTTTATTTAGTTGTTCCCCTACTCTTACTTTTAGAGTTAAATTTCAAATTAAATACTGCATAACATACCCAATCACGACAAACTCCATTAACTCTCCCACTTTTGTCTGTCTAAGCATTAAGTCAATAAACTCATCCTCATCATATGGATTTTCATATTCTGCAACATCTAGAAATTGTTCTATCTTAGGATTAATATATTTTAGAGTAGATAAGGTTTCTATAACCTCTTTTTCGTCCATTCTTCTTATATCAAATACTATCTTAGCTAATAATACAACCTCCTCTTTTTTTGAAAAAGCTGGAAGGAGCTTATCATATAATTTATAAAAAAACTATCTGCAGCATCAATTTCTAAAAAGATTTTAATAATATCAAATATATCTTTATCAAATTCTAACTTCTCATGCCCAAAATTTATCCACATATAACTAATATACGGAATCTCCCCACATTTTATTATCCTTAAAAAAATGTAATCAAATACTGAAATACAAATTTGTTAAAAATCATTTCTGAAACTCGGATTCCCCTTAATTGGATACATTGTAGTTTCAAAAATACAAATTTTTTTAACATCCTGCAGTTTTTTTCAAAAAGGTACTAGATCTTGATTAAGTAATATATATTTTTTTGCCGCTATATTATATGGTGATTTTTTTCATATGCTTTTTTTCTATAAATTCCTTATCCTTCGTCACCATAAACTTAGCAAGAAGTTTTAACGATTCATCAAAGTCTAAATCATCTTTTTTTATTAATAAATTTTGTATTTTTTTAAAAACTTTCTTCACGTAGATCCCTATAAACTCGCTCTTCTTCTCCTATAAAAATTAAAAATCACTATTTATAGATGGAAATTTTCTTATTTTTTTACCCATAATACATCCTCTTAATTTTTTTATATCAATTTAATTATATTGTACCACGAATTATTATTTTTTTTCGTAATTTTTTTACAAAAATATTATAAATATCCTTATAAACATAGTCTATTTCAAAAAAATTTAGTATAATCGTACATGATTCAACTGCAGTAATCTCATCATTACTATCTTAATATGAAATTTTTAGTATACTCTAATAAAAAAACTCAAATCTAGGTTATCCCAGACTCGAGTTTTATTGTTATTTAGTTTACATATTCAAAGGAAAAGATGCCTTCTTTCCAATATATTAATTAAATCAACATTTTTTTGACCTTCTCTACTTAATATTAAAAATTCTTAAGTACGATACTAAATGTAGTTAAATTGTGTAGTAACGCTAGTAAGTTAGATGGTAATACGTTTATTAGTCCTAGGAATATTAGTGAACTATTGATCGATACCGTACTCTTAACGTTATTACTCATCTGTGCACGTAGTGTTTTAGAAACATCTGATAATAGTAATAATGAGCTAAGTGAATCTGATTTTAGAACGACATCACTGATTTGTTTAGAAAGATCCGCACTTTCGCTCATAACGATACTTACATCACTTTCTGATAGTGCTGCTGAATCGTTTAGACCATCACCTATCATTAGTACACGACGTCCTTTTTCTTTTTCCCTCTTAATATACTCAAATTTCGTAACCGGAGTCATACTTGTATGTACTTCATCAAAAGTTACATCATTTAAGATTTTTCTTAGTTCTTACTTCGTTATCCCCTGTTAATAAGACAACTTTTTTACCGTTATTTCTAAGTTCAGTTAATACCTCATTCGCTTCATCTCTTAGCGGTATATCTACACAGAAAATCGAAATTAATTGTCCTTTATATCCTAAGAATAATAGGTTATACTGTTCTTGTTTTTCAGCAATTATTTGTTTTTGTTCATCTGTAACAACTACTTTTTCATCTTTTAGTAATTGTCTACTTCCGATAACAACTTTTTTTCTCCATCAATATGAGAAACTATACCTTTTGATGCGATGTGATATAACTCCGTATGCATTTCTTCATGCTCAATTCCATCTTCTTCAGCCTTACTCACAACAGCACTAGCAATCGGATGATAGATATGTTCTTCTAAGCACGCTCCGATTTTTAGTACTTCTTCATAAGAATATCCATAAAATGGTAGCACTTCTTGAATATATGGTTTAGACACCGTTATTGTTCCTGTTTTATCAAAAACAAATGTATCGATATCCTCATATTTATCAAGAGTTACAGAGTTTTTAACTACGATTTTTTTATCGATTAAGTTCTTAATAGTAGTTAAATACGCCACCGGTGTTGATAATTTCAATGCACATGAATAATCAACTAATAGGAATGAGATTGCCTTAGCAAATGATCTAGTAAATAAATACGTAAGTCCCATCGCTAAGAAATTATATTTTTACAATACTATCCGCTAATTTTATATATTTGTAGTGATATGTATCTTCTCTACTTTCAGAATCTTTCATCAATTGGATAAGATGATGAATACGACCATTAACCTGTGGATTTTCGACTTTAATCTTAACTTCACCGTTAACAACTATCGTATTAGAATAAACTTTATCTCCGATATTTTTGACAATTGGGAAACCTTCTCCTGTTAATGAACTTTCATCAACACTAGCACCCTCAGTCATCACGATACCATCGAATAGAATTTCATTTCCTTCTGAAACTAGGATTACATCATCTTTTCTAACTTCTGAACAAGTTACTTTTCTATTTCCTTCTTCTTCAACAAGCCACACCTCTTTATCCATAGAAGTTAAACTTTGTTCAAGAACTTTTTACAGATTTTTTTCTCAGACCAATTGTTAAGTGATTCCCCAAGTTCTAAAATAAACATAATAGAACTTGCTGTATCTCTCGCACCTGTCGCTAATGATACAAGAATCGCTGCAGAATCAAGTGTTTCCATAGTAACTTGCTTACGCGCTAGTAGTTTTAATGTGTCTTTTAGATATCCTGAAGCTTTCCACCATGTATGAATCGCTCTTAATGGAAGTGGTACGAATAATTTCGACATTGCACGCCAAAACAGAGCATCCATTATTATCGAATAAGGACTTTCTTCAACTTTAGCTACTGGATTCTCATAACAATTTTTTACTTTTTCTTTATCAACTAGTTTAAAGAATTCTTGCAAACAACTGCTACTTCCTTCTTTAAAAATAACAACAAAAGTGTACTCATCTTGATAAAAATCCACTTTTTTTATGTTTTCGATTTTGGCTGCTCGTTTTTTAAAATATACTTTCACATCTGGTGTTAAGCGAAAGTCAGCTCTAACCCTGGCTCTGACACTTGACAGATGTAGTATTTTAAAATCCATCTTATTTTGCCTCTAATTCTTGAAGATTACTTTCTCTTTTTTCTTTTTCGTATAAGTCTTTAGCATCTGCCACTACATCATCAGCATGTTGCTTGATGTTTGAAACAGTTCCTTCTACTCCATCTTTTGCTTTATATAATTTTGATAAAACAACTGAGTAACCTTTCTTAGCATCTTTACTTGATAAAAGTTTAAGACCTAAAGTCCCGAATGCTACTCCTCCTGCAAATACCCCTGGTGTTTTTAAGCGCTGCTTTAGCAACTTTTAACGCTTTAATTGACATATTCAATTCCTCCTTATAAATTCATTATTATAATTAAATTATATCACTTTTGCTAATTATATGTAAATCTAAAGATATCAAGCTTTCATCTGTCATTTTTTTAATATTTTAATTATAAAAATATTTTTTTCCTTATACTTGTATAGTCAAAAAAATTAACATTTTATTTTCTTACTGATAATTTTACAACACTTATTTTTTTACAATATTTAGGTGCATATTTAACTTTTTTTCTTTATAAAATTTAACTCTAAAATTATATATTTTCTAACATTTCCTCAAGCAACTTTGCTCACTATGGTAATTTTTTTCTTCTCTATATTGTAGTAAACACAGTTGTTTATCAATGTGAAACATATAATTATTATTTATATTTTCTATCTTTTTCTCAACATTAAAAAATTCATTCCTCTCACTACTTATTTGTGTTAGAAATGTTTTTTTAATCAATCGATAGGCTATTTATGTTATAATAACTATAGTTAAAGAATGAGGATAATTCAGCAAAATCGATTTCTCCAAAATCACGATTTTCGAACTACCCTCTTTATGATTAGAAAAATAGACTATACCTATAATAAGGAGAAACTTATGATTTATATTATTGGACTTGGACCGAACGATAGTTCAAACATTAAAGAAAAATATTAAACAACTTTTACTAAACAACACGAATTCTATGGTTATCGCACGTACTAAGGAGCATCCTGCGATTTCTTTCTTAGAAGAAAACAATATCAAATTTGAAACTTGCGATAGATTTTATACAGAAAGTGAAAATTTCGAAAATACTTATAACGGTATCGCGAATTATATTCTTGAAGTTGCTGAAAATAATGATGTGATATATCTTGTTCCTGGTCACCCGATGGTTGCCGAGCTAACTACTCAACTTCTAATAAATAGCGGAAAGGATGTTAAAATTGTTGGTGGAGAGAGCTTTTTAGATTCGTGCTTCAATGCTGCACAATTCGATCCTGTGGAAGGATTTTCTCTTGTTGATGCTACTGCATTAGAAACGCTAAGACAGGTTAATCCTCTGCAACATCTGCTTATAACACAATGCTATGACGATTTGACTGCGGCGAATGTATCAGACGAGCTTATGTCTTTCTATCCTTACGACCATGAAGTTAAAGTTCTCGAGCAAGCTGGTGCTGAAGATGAGAAAATTTACACAGCACCTCTGCATGAACTTTCTGCTGCCGTTGGAGAAGACGTAAATAACCTACGCGCCTTATATATCGCACCATTAAAAAGGTGGCCTTAGTTTTAATATTAAAGACTATACAAAAGATTTCGATGAAAATGATGATACTACAGAAACTGATTTAGTAGAAAAATTAGAAAAACTTGTCGCAGGTCTTAAAGCTAATCTTGATAGAGAAGAAGACTATACAAGTGATAATTCAAAACTACTAGCTGAGATTATCAATACGTCCCTTGATTTTACAATCGCAAGTGACAACTACTACGAACTTAGTGATATCCTTTCAGAGATGAAAGCAGATAGACAAAAAAATAATTTTATAATAAGGACAATAAGATGGATAAGGTATTAGCTTTTAGCAAAAAAATTATTAAAAAGAAGTTATAGATAAAAAAATTCAATCGTTGTTGACGCTACTGCTGGAAATGGAAATGATACGCTGTTTCTAGCGAAAAACCTCAGCGAAAAAAAGTTTATGCATTTGACATCCAACAATTGGCAATTGAAAATACAACAAACCTCATTAAAAAAAGCAAAAACTAACAGATAAATGTAAGATTGTTCTTGATTCACACTTTGAATTTGATAAGTATATAGATGAAAAGATTCGTGCTGTTGTCTTTAATCTAGGATATCTACCCAATGCTGATCACGAGATTACAACACTAGCTGAGACTACACTTGCGACTATTAAGAAATTTTTACTACATCTAGAAGTCGGTGGTAGAATCGTCATCGTTGTCTACTGGGGTCATGAGAATGGTAAGGTAGAAAAAAAGAAGCATTGTTAAACGAACTTCAAATCCTTGACCAAAAAGAAGCTGAAGTGCTAATTTATCAATTCATAAATCAAAAAAATAACGCCCCATTTATTATTGCGATTGAAAAAAAGAAAAGGAAATTTCATGCGAGAAATAGAAATAGAATTTAAAAACTTACTGACAAAAAAATCAATATGATGCATTATATGAAAAAAATACAACCTAAGTAATTCTGAAGAAATAATTAACAAAAAAATTTCTACTATGATGATGCAGATGAAAGTTTCAAAAACATTGGAGCAGCACTAAGAATTCGATATACTAACAAAAAAACAGAGATGACTCTGAAAAATAAAAGGTGAAACTCAAAAACATTGAAATAAATGTACCACTTGATGAAAGATATCCAAAAGAACCAACAGTACTTCCGATTTTTACCAAATGAAATTATCTCAGAGCTAGAGCGAATGAACGTGAAAAATTAAAACTCCGATGCTTATTCAAAAAAATCGAGACATTAAGACATGAAGTAACTTTAGAAGAGGGTTTGCTAGTTCTTGATAAAAACAACATTTATCAATGATATTTCCGATTATGAACTAGAATTCGAGACTAAAGATTACGAAACAGGACTAGCTGCATTTGAGAAACTATTAGAAGAAAAATAATATTGATAAAAAAATCCAGCAAAACCAAAAAAATAGCAAGAGCTGTTGAATATTCAAAAACGATAAAACTAAATAGATATTTAAAACACCTCTCTTATGTAATTTGAGATAATTCAACAAAATCGATTTCTCTGAAATCACGATTTCCGAATTACTTCCCGACATATAGGAGGCTTTTTGTTATAACTTATTGTAGGTGTGAAGGGATACTTCCACCCCAATTCCAAAATGGAAATTTCGATCCTATTTTTCCATTTTGAATTATTTTTCCGACCTTAAAATAGAAATTTTGACTGTTTTTTTCCATTTTGAATTGCTTTTTTTACCTCAAATTGGAAATTCTGCTTGTTTTTTTCCATTTTGAATTGCTTTTTCTGACCTCAAAATGGAAATTTTACCTGTTTTTTTCCATTTTTGAATTGCTTTTTCTGACCTCAAAATGGAAATTTTGACTGTTTTTCCATTTTGAACTCTCTTTTTATTTTGATATTTTTAAAAAAAGTGTATATGATAACTCATAGACGCAGTGGTTTATTGACATCTAAATTCGTTTTTTTAGATGTCTAATAAACTTTTGCGGGGGTGACTCGACAAAAATCGATTTCTCCGAAATCACGATTTTTGAGTCACTCCCATATGAATTTTGATATAGAAAATGAATATAACAATAGAATGAATTCTCCTTCTACTTCTGTTACTTCGCTAAAAAAATCAATCCCTTTATTAAGGGAGTAAGAAAACCAGAAGAGTATCCATTATTTATATACAACTCTGCAGAATTGATCTTACTTCTAGAAAAAAATTTATACTAATAGTGCTGAAATTATTGCGAAACAAAGTACACTTCCAGAAGCTGCACAAGAAAAGTTCTTTAATTTGTTGCTTATCAACGAACTTCAAAGTACTAATGAAATCGAAAGTATTCATAGTTCTAAAAGAGATTAGCGAAGCACTTTCTAAAAAGATAGCACTTCTCCCTAACCTTAGACGTTTTGCTGGTATGGCCACATTATATTCTTATCTAGACAAAGAAGTTCAAATACTTGAACCTAAAGATTTCAGAAAAATTTATGATGTTCTCGTTGGGGATGAGGTTTCAATAGAAAATATTTTAGATGGAGCAGTTTTTAGAAAAGGAAGCGTAAGTGTCTATGCTGGAAATTATATCATTCACCATGGTTTAGCAACTGAAGACGATATTAACAATGGATTAGCTAATTTAATTAGATTTATGAATTATGACAACTTGCCAAAAACTATATAAAAATTTTTTTATTGGGCACTACTATTTTGAATATATTCATCCATTTTATGATGGAAATGGTCGTGTAGGCAGATACTTACTTGCCAAATCTCTTACGAGTGTAGTAGATATATTTACGGCAATCACCCTTTCATACAGTATTAATAGAAATAAAAAAATAAATACTATAAGAGTTTTGAGAAAAACATCACACCCTTTTAAACAAAGGTGATATGACTCTATTTGTTAAAGAAAAACTTAGAACTTTTTAATTTCAGGTCAAGAACATATATTATCTTTCTTAACAGAAAAATATTGAAAAAAATGTTCATAGCTAGAAACTATATTAACGATAATATCACTGATGATACACTTAAAAAAATATACTATTCTTACTCCTTCAAAGTCATTTATTCAGTGCTAAAGATGCTTTAATAAGTCATGATGAAGTGTCTAATGTTTTAAAAGTTTCTAAAAGAACCTTAAATAAATATTTAAAAAGAAAAATGAAGACAAGATTACAGTGATTAAGAAGAAACCAAAAAAATATATACACTTAGTGATGACTTACTAGCTAAGATATTTGAATAACAAAAAAATCTGGGAAACTACGAATAAATTTCGACTCACTTCCCAGATTTCTTTTTTTGAAACTCATCAAAAAAATCGGACTGATGGAAAAAAATCAGTCCGATTAAATTATATACAAAAGTGTAAAAAAACATAGAAAAAAACACAAATATCCATTATAATTTAATCGACCAAAAACTAAAGAAAGGAATATTTGTGTCATGAATAATTATAGTATAGATATAAAAAAATTACTAGGGGTAATCGATAATAATGTTAAAAATTAATGGAGTTGAAGAGGTGATTTGTTCAAAAACATGAAGATAGTCCTCTTCCTCCTAAAAGTATTATTTAAAATCGTTTATGCCAAACTTGAATACAAACATCATATGTGTGAAAAGTGTGGTACTAAATGCAATTCTAAAGTTATTAAAAAAATGGATGTAAAACTAGCCACATTAAACTACAAAAAATGTGGAGGTTCGAATACATATCTTCACTTAGATAAACAACGTTATTACTGTAGAAATTGTAATCAATACTCTACAGCTGAAACATCTATAACTAAAGGAAAAATCTACTATCTCACTTGAATTAAAAACGAGAAGTTATATACCGATTAACACTAGAATCATCTAGAAAAATCTATCGCTAGAGAATGTAATATAAGCGATATGACTGTTTATAATATTCAAAAAGAATTGTTTAAATCAGTAACTAAGAGACCGTCTTCTAAATTACCCGAATACTTATGTCTTGATGAATTTAGGTCAACTAATGATGTTGAAGGTCATTTAAGTTTTATTTATTGTGACGCTTTAACTCATAAAGTAATTGATATACTTACAAATCACAGAAAAAGCCACTATAGTAAATCATTTTTAAATCTAGGTATCCACTAAAAAGAACGTTTAAAAAGTAAAAAATGGTCTGCACAGATATGAATGCAGGATATATGGCTATGATTAAAGAGATTTTCCCTAATGCCTCTGTCATTATTGATAGATTCCATATAATACAAGCTTTTAAATAATTCACTAAACAATCTTAGAATACGTGTTATGAAAAGATTTAATATTATTTTAAAAGATGATACTAAAGATAAAATTAAAGAAAAAAAGAACAAATTTATAAACAATTCAAAGCATATTGGAAATTACTATTAAAGCGTGAAGATGAGGTATCTATTGATGATTACGGAAAAAGATCATTTTAAACAATGGATTACAAGTAGAGAAATAGTAAAAACATCTTATTAACCAAGATGAAGTATTAAAGGATGCATATTATACGACTCAAATGCTTTTATGATGCATTTGATGCACGTAATTATAAAGGGTTCTTTGATATTATAAACTCAAATATAAATACTATCGCTGAAGAATTCTCAGCTACATTTAAAAACATTTATTAATAATAAATCATATATTGAAAAACTCATTGAGATATAATCTATCTAATGGACCAATAGAGGGTATCATTAATAAAGTTAAAAAAATATAAAAACGTACAGGTTATGGTTATAGAAATTTCTTCAGTCTTAAAGCTAGGGTTTTAATCGTATTTAACCTAGGATATTCTAATACTGATAGAAATGTTAAAGAATTAATTAATTATGATAATTTAGCTGCTTAAAAACTAAATTATATGATTCTCATAACTAAATCTATCGTTTCTAATATACAAATTCTTGACAAGATAAGATTCAAGAACTAAAAATTTAATTTACGATGGTTAACTATTAAATTTCAATCAAAAAAATTATCTTTTTAATATCTATTTAAAAAGGAATCATGAGCTTAAAGCTCATGACCCTCTCATCAGTCCTAAATTTTGGAGACCCCTTTTTTTGTATATACTAATCCAAAAAAACTAATCATCCCCTGAGATTTGTATATACATTGAGTTGAGGACAAGTTGTATTTCTTCCTACAAAAAAACTCTAGTCTTTTTTTAAACTTAACTCCGTTATTTTTTTAATTTTTTTGGATAACCGTAGCACCTATGCCACCTAGCTTTTTCAATTCTTTTTTTCCGTGTAAGTCTCCATAATTTCTTTATTATAAAAACTCAGCATCAATAAACCTATTCAACTGTCTTTCCATACCAGCGAAAAATTGGATCTTCTTTCATCATTTCCTTAGAAATATTCATGCGACCTTCCACTATCAGAATTACTCTTCTTTCTATTTCTTTTTTTATAGAATTTTTCTAACAATTCATAATGGTATTTACTAGTAAGGTAATCTTTAGCTATGCTAGCTGCAAAATGCATTTCGAAAACTTCTGGTTTTTGCAAGTCCTTTTCATCTTGCAGAGTTCCCTCTATAAAGCTTTCAACTTTTTCAAAACCACCTTTAAAGATAATACCAGCGTATTTATTAAGTTCTTTAAGCTTCGTCATATAATAATGAGCTTCATCAAGTTTATCTTGATTTATACTAAAAGATACTTAATAATAATAGTGTAGGTTCTGATTCTAAATAATCGAAGCGTTTAATATGATCTCTCATCAAATCATCTCTATTTAGGCGAACATAAACATATGTAAGTTCATCTGTAACCTCTGAAAAATCAGACGGACTAGCTTTTAACAAAAGTTCATACAATTTCACAGCTTCTTCGTACATACCTGCTTTAACATAATACCCTGCAAGTGCATCCGCTAATATCATCTCTTCGGTATCTTCATCACTTTCTGAATACAAAATATCCTCTCCAAGCTCAATAGCCATCTCTATACCACTATGATTTTCCTCATGCAGTTCTCGTAAGGCATTAACCTTATCAAAAAAACACTCATATTACTATCGTCAATCGCATCGACAATATCACCAAGAGGACCATCTATATCATAACCCTCTTCTACCATATTATAAATATGTTCAAAAACCTCGATAGCATCTTCTCTATTAGAAAAATATTCTCCTTCAGTTTCTATAAATTCTTTAAGTAATATTTCAAATTTTTTATCACGTTTTACCATAAGTCATCCTCCATTAGCTCCATTTGGATATCAAACTCACTATCATCAGAAAACATTACACCATTCATATGTAAATTTCTGATTGTCCCTTTACCTAAACCTTTTATTTTTTTAAAAAAACTCAGCCTTAGTAATCTCTAAGAAGTCTTCCTTGGTTAGTAAAAAGTTCGCATGCATAATTTTTAATTCTGTATCCCGAATAGCCATAAACGATCTATCTCGTTTCATATCAGCAACTGTTATTTCCTTACGATTCGCATACTTATCCAAATCATCACCAATAACATATTCACTTTCCCTAACATGCATAAGAAAGTCAAAATAATACTCCTTACTTAAGAAATAATCGAACTTCATGACAGTATTAAGAGCTTCTAAATATTTACAATCATTATCGGTGTTAAACTTAATTAACTTAGGATTAGTTATTCTATCTAAAAACATCAGAAATATATTTATTCTTTTTTTAATCAACTTTTTTTGTAAAACGCGACTGCCTCTCTCTCTTCACCTTGCATCAAATAGTAAAAAAACTTTTTGATAATAAAAATAACCTCATCATCATTTTTTTACGATGTTTATTCGCAAGTCTATAATAACGATTAATCTCTGTAAAATCATTTAATATAAGACTAGCTACTACAAAAATTGTGATACATCGGCATCATAATATCATTGTCCATATCTAGAGCCATATAAACTGGCATATAAGCACCGACAACTTTATTGTATAACTTATTCCCTAAATAAAATTCCGCAAGATGATGACAAACTCTTAAATGGAAATAATTAATTGGAAATGACATCCCCTCAACAAAAACCTTCTTCAAAATTGTAAGCTTCATCTCTTAATCGTATTAATCTTAATTCTGTTTCATATTCCGTACTATCTTTACTAACTATTTCCCAGACTCTAGCATCCACATTATATTTAGACACAGCTATAGCTTTATTAACATTAGCCACGTATTTTGGATTATCAAAATTCTCAATAAATTCCTCAAAAAGTCTCATAGATTCATTAAAATCAGCCTCAATCTTTTTAGAAGAGAACTGTATTTCACCATAACCTTGATTGAGATTAAAATCTCTATATTTACTACTTCTTATTCCTGTGTACCCTTTTTCTATCAACAGGAAACTTTATAATTTTTTTATTATTCATTACTTCTCCCCCTTTTTATTTACTAGTAAATCTATAAAATTTACAGCGATTTTTTTACAATCAGCTTATATATTAAAAATTTTTTTATAAAAATTCATTACCCTTCAACTTTATTCTACATCAAAAATACAATATAATACAAACTTAAAAACTACCAAATAATCATGTATTCAGAATATAAAAAAATTTAAAATAATTAACATAAACTAAAAAAATTTTATCAGCTAATCAACTTATAAATTAACATACAAAAACCGATTGAACTAAACCTTCAATTGGCTTTCGTGATGAAATTTGATAGACACCATTCACTTCTTATAGTCTATCCTATGTTTTTAGCTATTGATCCAGCATAAATCATCTTCACTTATGTCTAATATAAATTGATACCTTGCCCGAAAGGAGGTGGTTGAATGGAGATAGACATTACCCAAATTCTTGTTAATTATTATCAGAAATACTAATCCTTATATATAATAATATCCTCTTAATTTATATCAACTTACTTTTTAGACACAGTTCATAAATCCCACTCTATACGTGATTTTCACCACTAATCTGATTAAAAATCAAAATTAGAACTTTATATTAAAAAAGTATTATTACTACCTATTCACTTGTCTATACTTTATCATACCTTTCTAGATCATGTCAAACAATTTTTATTTAAAAATCACTGTTCTTTTTTTCTTGATAACCACCTTTTTTTATTTTCCATTTACATAATCTTAAAAATACAATTTTAATCTCAACATCAATAAGAAAACCTTTTCTTATGTAATTTCTAATGATATAATGAAGGTAGGCTACTGCCCCGAAAGGGAGGTGGTTACATGTACGATATAATCGTCCAAATTCTTGTTGGACTATTTGTGGGAATTATTCTCCTATTTATAGAATATTTTTATTTCCTAAATGATAAAAACAACAAGAAAAAGGTAGTACTATTTAGGGCACGACGTACATGCTATTCACTCATGTATGAATACCTATTCTCATACAAAGTGGTATGTTAATACACATAAAAAAGCAACTGAAGGACAATTTCAGTTGCTTTTCGTGATCACATGTGAATATAATCGTCCAATTCACTTATCTATATTCTACCATATGCCTTTTCTTGTTGTCAATTAATTCGAAGAGCTTCACCTATATTCCCTCCCCTATTTACATAACCTTAAAAACATAACTTTAATCTTAATATCAACAAGAAAACCTTTTCTTATGTAATTTCTAATGATATAATGAAGGTAGGCTACTTGCCCGGAAGGGAGGTGTTGGCATGAATACTAGTATTTTGCAAATTCTTGTTAATATATTATCCGGAGTCATTCTTCTGATAATTGAATCCTAAAAGATAACAACGAGAAAAAGTAGCCATTTTAGGCCACGACGCATACTCGTCACTTTATATGTGAATATTAAATATTAATATAAAAAAAGCCAATTGAACTCACACTTCAATTGGCTTTCGTGTTGGAATGTACTAGTATCTTGCATTCACTTTCCTATATTCTACCATATACCTTTTTCTTGTTGTCAATTAATTCGCAGTTATTTTCTCTATATACTCTTCCGATTTACATAACCTTAAAATTCTAACTTTAATCCTAATATCGATGAAAAAAATACCTTTTCTAAGATAATTTATGGTGCTATAATAAAGGTAGGCTACTGCCCCAGAAGGGAGGTGTTGGTATGAATACTAGCATTTCACAAATTCTTGTGAATCTATTATCCGGAGTTATTCTTCTGATAATAGAATATTATTTCCTAAAAGATAACAACAAGAAAAAAAGTAGCCATTTTAGGACACGACGCATACTCTTCACTTTGTATGTGAATATTAAATATTAATATAAAAAGCCAATTGAAGTACAAGTTCAATTGGCTTTCGTGTTGGAATGTACTAGCATTTCACATTCACTTTCCTATATTCTACCATATACCTTTTTCTTGTTGTCAATTAATTCGGAAAATCTCGATATAGTAAAAATTATTACGGAAAGGGTAGAAAAAAAGAATAAATTCCTTTAAACTATAAATTGCGAAACTACAGAAAGGAATTTATTCATATGAATATTATAACACAAATCTTTATCAAAAAAACATAGAAAAATACTTTAAAAAAATTTTTTTCAGAGGATATCTTATCTTCCATCAACACATATGTAAATAGAAGTCTAAGATATACAAATTCTAAAAATATCTTTATCTGATTTACTATCAATTCCTAATAAAGTTGTTATGGATTCTATCATAAAAAAACGTCATCCTTACTCTTGAAAAAAATTAGATGAGGATTACTTCAACTCGTCTCAGCGAAAGGCACTATACTACCCTAAAAGGTACTTATTATCGAACTATCGTCACTTTATTTGGAGAGATTACTTTTTAAAAAGACGTGCTTATGTTGATAAAAAAACGGTGAAAAATCATTTTTTTACTACTTAGATTCTCTTCTTAATATTTCACCTCGTGTTGTTTTTCGATAATGATGTTATTAATGAACTCCTATTCCTTGCCGGAAAAACATACTTCTTATTCCACTATAGGTCAAATACTTGGACAATATTTTTTTAAGAATGATTTTTTTCTACAGATAAAAGTAAATATATTTCTCGTGCTACTATCGCTAATTATATTAAACGTTCTGATATCAATGCCTTCTTCCCTCTCAAACAAAAATAAGGTTAAAGACATTTTTTTATCGAACTTGATGAACATTATGTGTCTATTCAAAAAGCCTAAGAAGTCTCCTTATCCTGTTAAAAAAACAAATGGTTAAAGCTGCTAAAATCTACTCTTATCGTATAAAAAAATGGATATACAGATAGATTTATCATTCTTGATGAGTTGGAGAGTGTTTCTAAATTTAGAGATAGGATATATGAGTATGTATATCGTACATATGATCTTGATTATGTTGAAAAATATCTATATTCTTGGCGATGGGAAATTTAATTGGATTAAGGCTACTCGTGATATATTCGATACTACTAAAAACTCATTATGCACTTGATAAATTCCATGCTATGCAAGCTCTACAGCGTATTACTACATACTCTAATATGGATGAATATGAAAAAAAGCTAAAGAGTTTATTGAAGCCGATAATCGTTCAGCATTTAAACAATGGATTAAGGATTTTTCTAAAAAATTCCCAGATAGAGAAGAAATCATTGAGGAAAAAAGTAAATATATTTTTAAATAATTGGGCGGCTTTACAACGATTATTAAAGGCTAACGCTAGTTGTTCTATGGAAGGCTGTATCTCCCATTCATTAGCTAATATATTCACATCTCGACCTAAAGGATTTAGTAAGCCTATATTGGCGAAAAAGACTATCCTTACGTGCGTTATATTTGAATAGTTTTGATGATAAACAAATATTTATAAAACTTATGGACAGTAACCAAACTATCAATAATTTTACAAATCTAGATTTCTCTATCTTAGATGATAGGTATAAAGGCGATACTTATAAAGTGAATCTTAACACAAATTTCGCAGTTTAGTCGCTTCATGGAGCCTCTGAAAAAAACCATTTTTCGTCGGCTTTTTGTGTTTTTAACAAATTAAAAGAATATGTCAAGAGTCGTTCCACTTCTTCTCTTGACATATCCTTAAAATTTGTTACTTAATTCTTGCCGACGAAAAAAACTTTTTTTAATTTTTTTCATCGTAATTTAATTTTTTTGGAATTTATTTTTCCGTAATAATTTGACTTTAACGGAAATCTCGATATAGTAAAAATTATTACGGAAAGGGATAGAAAAAAAGAATAAATTCCTTTAAACTATAAATTGCGAAACTACAGAAAGGCATTTATTCATATGAGTATTCCAACATAGATTTTTCATCAAAAGGATAAAACTTCCCACTGACCATATGTAGAGTACCTTTTCTAAGATCTACTACTGCATCTAAAAACTTCTCCAGTCACTACACGAATAAGTTTTGTTTGTGCAGTATCACCTCTTTGAAAAATGTAAACCACGAACAACACCAGCTTCAACTGATAATGAATGATTGTCTTGAACAAAATTAAAAATCTATACCAGGTTGTCTATACTTTTCTTAAGAATAACTCTCCATAAAGAAACCACGTTCATCTTCAAAAAAATCTGGTTCTATTATTTTTTTACATCTTTTAATTTTGTATCAAAAACCTGCATTCCAAACTACTCCTATCTCATGATTAGACAAATTCTTTTTCCTCTCAATTATACTTTATTTAGTGTATTTTTTTCTAATGAGAATTTCTCTAAATCACCACAAATAAATAAAAAAACCAACCAAGTTTAAACTCAGTTGATTTTTTTATAAAAATATGTAATTATCTTTTTAACTCAAGCTACTACTTCAGCATTCCCTTCATCTCTCTAATATTAACAGTTTTAAGTAAGAATATCATTCCTAGATAACTAATACCTCCGATCGCAAGATAAGTCACTAAACCTGTAACACCTTCTAACGCTATTGTCATTTTTACACAACATTACAGCACCAAACATTACAAGTGATGACAATATAATTTTTTTGCTAAATCTTTATTGAACAATAAATTCTTATTAATAATATTACGACTATAATACCATTGGATGGCGAATACTAAGGTCTCAACAACTACCGATGTTATACTCGCTCCGATATATCCAAAAAATGGAATAACCGCTATATTAACAGCAACACTGACTATAGCAGGAATCGTTGTTGATAGCATAAATTCCTTGTTTTTTTATTTCTAACTACTAGTACTTGATATCCAAGGATATTCGTCCAACCAATAAACATAATGTTAAATACAATAATGTATAGTACATATTTTACATCTTGGAAGTTTTGTCCTAAGAATAATTTAACAAATACTTCATTTATCGCAATAAGACCAAATATCATTGGGAAAAATAATAAGATTATACAAAATAAATGAAAAATCTCACCATATTTTTGTGCTTCTTCTTCCTTTCTTTCAGAAAGAAGATTCGCAACCCTCGGTAACATAACAGCTCCTAACGAACTAACTACAGTAAGAAGTATACTCGTTAATTTCTGCCCTTGTTCATAAATTCCAACATCTGAATATGATCCTAAAAAGTCCAAGTAGAGTTCTATCTAATACAACATAAAGCGATATCGCTACTTGTGGTAAAAAAATAACAATACAATAGGCTGTAGGTTTTTCTTAATAGCATTCCCATTAAAAGAAGGGCGTTTTATAAATTTTTTTCGCCGGTATCCACATGACAAATTGTCCTAAAAAATCAAATATAACTATTAAAAAGATATATAGATATAAATCCTCGCTACTTTTTGATAAATGTGAAAAATACTAATTACTCCAGCTACTTTTTACCATAGTATTCCTTAATGTTATTTTTTTAAAATCCTCTTTCCTGTAAATAACCATGAAATATCAATCATTTTTGTAAGAAGAACTATTCCTAATGTTATCGGAACTATTCCACTCATTTTAGGAATACTTAAAAAGTGTCATTACATACACAAAAAAGTGCCAATATACTTGAAGTAAGCTGAATCGCATAAATATTCCAAAAAAAGTACTACTTACATCTCGAGCTGCCGCTATTTGTTTCGTACCATATATACCAATACCTAACATCGCAAATAACGAGAAATAACTCACAATAGAGTTATAAAATCCATAATTTCCTAAATCTTCACTCGTAAAAAAATTCTTGTAACATACGGAACTGTTATTATTGGTAAAAATAATAGTTAAAAATTTGATACGAAAGGTTATATAAATAATTTTTTTATTACTTTCATTATATTTCCTCATCACATATGAGAAACTCCTAAAAAAATAGGAGATTTCTAAATTTTTATTACTAATATTAGTATACGGAATTTATCTCTATATTTCAACTATTCTCTGAACAATATTCCACAAAAATATATCACTTTATAATATTAAATTTAATATTATATTTTTTTATAAAAAAAGTTTAAGATCGACTGTTTTTTTATTTATCACAAATACATATTTAATTTATGATTACTCTGTTTTTTTATAAATTATTTGATTTAATTTTCTAATAATGATATAATTAAATATATTTATGTATTTATAAATAAGTTGAAATAGAATAAAAAAAGGAGAACTTAGTAAAATTATGAAGAAACAAACATTTTTCGTTAAGAAAAAAAGCAAACTTGGTACAGTTTCTGCATTAGTAGGACTTAGTATTGTTGGAGCTGCTACTTACGCTGATGGTAGTGTACTTGCTGCTGAAACAACTCCAACTTCTACTGCTACTGAAAGCAAAACTACAGTAACTAAAGAACAATTACAAGACGCTGAAAAGAAAGTATTAGACACTAAAGCAGTTATCGAAGAAAAAGAAAAAGATTATCCTGCGTTAGCAGAAGCTGCTAAAAAAGCTGCAGATGCTGAAAAAAAGCTACGAAAGAAAAAAATCAAAAGAGGCAAATCCTGTTGCTATCCAAAAAAAGCTAAAGACGATGCTACTAAAGCTGCGGAAACTGTTAAAACTGCAGAAGTTGACGTGAAAAATAAAAAAAGCCACTCAAGACAATCTAGCTAAAGATGTAGCAACAAAACAAACATTAGCTGATAATGCAAACTCTGCTGTTGATGTTGCTACAAAAAAAGTAAAAAGACTTAGAAAATGGTACTCCATCTCTAACTGCAGCTGAAAAAGCTAAAGCTGATGCTGAAAAAGCTAAAGCTGACGCTGAAAAAGCTAAAACTAACGCTGAAAAAGCTAAAACTGATGCTGAAAAAGCTAAAACTAACGCTGAAAAAAAGCTGATGCTGATGTAGCTAAAAAAAGGTAACTACTTTAAATAATGCGTTAACTACTAAAAAAACAAGCTTTTAGCAGAAAAAGAAAAAAAGCACTTAAAGATCTTGGAGACGCTCCACAAGGATACGATTTCTCTGATGTTAAATTTAATTTAGGCGCTGACTTTGCAGCTGCATTAAACGAACGTGCTAAATTGATGGGTGAAAATGATCCAAACAACACTGGTGATGGACGTGCCAACGAACTTAGCACAAGAAACCAAGCTGAAGTAAACGCTAATGCTGAAAAAAATTAATACAATTAGCAAAAAAACTAATATGGCTAAAAAAATACATACACTAATACAACTGACACACGTGAAGTTGATATTTGGAACTTAACAGCTGATCGAAAAGAGAAATTAACTTATTTGGTCTTCACATCGTTAACCAAATCCGTGAACAACTAGGAAACCCTAAAGTTAAAACAACTGTAGGTATGGAAAAAAATTCGCTAATGAAGCTGCGGAAAGTCGTAATAAAAGCTCTTTTCTCTGATAAAAAAATTATAAATATAGAGAGTTTATAGAGCAGCTTAAACACAAGAAAGTTTTTTTAAAAAAATATTCGGTAATAAATGGGAAGTAGAACCAGCTCAACAGGCTTTAACAAAAATTACTAATGATATTAAAGAGCTTAGGGATAAAAATAGCACTAGATACAAAGAAGTATCAAGCAATCCTGAAAAAAATATGGTGGAACAATTGAAAAAAATCATAAAAGATCGAGAAATTACTAAAAAAATATACTTGAAGAACTTCTTAAAGTGGAGTCTAATCCAGATTATGCTAATTATAACTATAACGGAATTAATGACGCTGCTCAAGCAAATGGTTTATCATACAAAACTGGAGAGGATCAAAACCAAAGTGATATAATGCATGTAGATACAATACCTAATGCTACCAACCCTGATCCTGCGAAGAACTTACTAACAAACAAGGAATTCTATACTTCATTAGAAGAAGCTGCAAATCAAAATATTAAAATGACTATGGGACAATTAAAAGAGTATATCTTTGAAGCATATAAACGTAAAATGTTCACTAACGACAAAGATTATACTGGTCCAAATTCTTACCGTGCATGGGAAAACGCTCTATCTATCGGTGGAAGCATTGCATTCCGTAAAGATGGTGAAGGAAACAAGTTAGGACGCAAAGCTTCTGAATACAATGCAACAAGTGTTACAGCTACTCTTAGTATAAAAACCTACTCCTTACATAAATAAATGGGGAGAATATAAATACTATTCTAACTTTGAAATCTTTGTCCACAACTTCCAAACAGCTGGAGAAAAATAAAGAACCTGGGCAAGACACAAACAGTATCGTTCTTGATCCAACTAAATTCAATGCAACTGAAATCAAAAATGATCCTACAGCTGCAAAAGAATATAGTGCTAAAAAACAAGCTGCTGAAAAAGCAGTTAAAGATGCCCAAGCTGAAGTAACTACTGCTCAAAGCAACTTAGACACAGCTAAGCAATACAAAAATCAATTACCAGCCGCTGAAAAAAAGCTCTTACTGATGCAACTAACAAACTTACAGTCGCTGAAAAAAAGCTCTTCAAGAAGCTGAAACTAACTTAAACAATTTACGCCAAGGAGTTACTAATAAAGCTGACGAACTGAACAAAGCTAAAAGCTACATTAGCAACTGCTCAAGATGAAGCTAAAAAAGCTAATGATGCTCTTACTGCTGCTAAAACTAAATTATCTAAAGCTGATGCTGACGTTAAGGATGCTGCAGCACTAGTAATGACTAAAGTTATGGATAAAGAAAAAGCAGAAGAATTAGTACGTTCTCTTGAAAAATGCTAAAAAAATCTATGATAAAGCTAAGGCTGATAAAGAAGCTGCCGATGCTAAATTAAAAAGAATTAGAAACGTTCTTAGCTGATAAACACACTGAACTTGCTAAATTCGAAGAAGCATACAAAAACCTTCTAAAACAATACATTGGTGATTTGACACAACCTGAAAATCCAGAATTAACATTCACTGAAGAAGTTAAAGAAGAAGAAATCAAATTCAACGTTGTAGAGAAACTAGATTCATCTCTTAAAGAAGGAGAACGTGTTGTTAAAACTAAAGGTATTAATGGACGTAAATCTGTTAAGACTATAACATTCAAGTCAGGAAATACTGTAGTTGATACAGTTAGAGAAGAAACTATTCTTACTCCTGCAGTTGATGAGGTGGTGGCAGTAGGACCAAAAGCTCCTGATCAACCACAACCAAATCCAGAACCACAACCAAACCCAGAACCACAACCAAACCCAGAACCACAACCAAACCCAGAACCACAACCAAACCCAGAACCACAACCAAACCCAGAACCACAACCTGGTAAATCTGGAACTCTTGGGTCTCAAAAAAAGCTCCAGGTACTTCTGAACAACCTAAGTCACCTGTTCAATCTCAAGTTAATGCTAAAGTAAAAGCATTACCTAACACTGGTCAAAGTGAAAATGGAGTTGCTTCAGTTGCAGCACTGGCTGCTTTAGCTATCGCTGCTAGATTAAGAAAAGCAAAAAACTAATTAACTAAAATGATAAATAGAGGTGAAGCAACGCTTCAACCTCTATTTTCATATCTAAAAAATAGGATTCAAAGTATTCATTAGAACACCTTGAATCCTATTTTTTTATTTGTCTTATTTATCTAATAAAATATTCTCCACCCTCTTAGTTTCAGAAACTAAATCAAATCCTTTTTCTATTAGATTTTTTTCTTAACTATATTTGTATCTATTCTTTTTTTCTTGTTTTTAATTCTAATATTTTTTTCAGTACATTTTTTTCTGATGAATCATTTAAAGATAACTTTTCATAGTTATCATTAATCTTAACCTGTTTAGTTATCACATCAGACACTAGTGTTGGTATCCCATTTGTTTGTACTTCTACTAAGGATACTGGTAAACCTTCAAATCTTGATGGGAATAAAAAGAAATCAAACATGTTACATAAATCTGGAACATCACTTCTCTCACCTAAAAAAATTCCACTTTATCGCTGATTCCTAACTCTGTTGCTTGTATTTCTAGATTAGTTTTATCTCCTCCACCTACTAGGAATAATCTAGTATTCTCTTGTTTTTTTCACAAGTTCAGCAAATACTTCTAAGATAAATTCTTGATTTTTTTCTGATAATCTAATCTACCAACATTCCCTATAATAAATTCATCATCTGAAATACTAAATTCTTTTTCTAAGTTTATTTCTTTTTTTCTTCATTGAAAAGAAATTTTTCTACATCAATTGCATTGCGAATCCATTCAACTCTATCATGGATTTTCTTCGGAAACATCCAGTCAGTTGCTCCCATCACTACATGACCAAAAAAATCAGTAGCATAATAATGGATAAAATTTTTTTAGTGATGTTATGTACGTGATTAGAGAATTTCTTAGCTACTGGATTTGAATAATGAGAATGAAGTATTATTTTTTTCACTCCATATTTTTTTGCCATTTTTCATATTTCCTAAGTTAACTATCATTAAGGCATTAATCCAAATCGCATCATAATTACCTTCTTTAAATATTTTTTTCCAGAGTTTTTTTATAAAGAATTGGGTGTTTTTCGTCGTCGAGGTACACTATAGTATTGAACAGGTTCCTTTGATAATCTATCAAAGTCTTCTCTAAATCCTATGTCACCTTCTCGAGTGCATACGAAATCTAAGTGGAACTTGTCTTTATCCATGTATGTAAAGAAGTTTTTTTACAACACTTTCCATACCACCTCTATTATTTGTCATTCCAAAGACTAATATTTTATACATAATTGAATCCTCTCATTCTTATTCTAGATATTTCTATCTAAAAATTAATGTATTTTTTTGTGGCACCAATACAATATTGATATACGGAATTTTTTTTAAGAATATTAGTAGCTACTATCGATAAAAAAACCAACCTAGTACTAATCCACAGATTATATGTATATATACTGATGTGATTCCTGCTTTTAACATAATTATTCTTAACATACTACAAATCGGGGCATGTAATATATATATTCCTAAACTATCCTTACCGTATTTAGAAAAATAGTTAAAGAACCTTGGAAATACCTTCTCTACTCTAGGATATATTACAAATGCTACTCCTACACTCACTATAAATGCAATAAATCCCATAACTGTGGCGTATCGTAAGTTACATACATTTTTCTTCATATTTGGTCTATAATAAATCGACCAACATACCATATAAATTATATCGAAAATTACAGCTCCACCAACCACTAACTTAATATTTAATTTACTTAAATCTACTGAGCGAAGCACTGCTCCTAACATAAAGAACATCCCCCATACTAGTGTTTTTTGAACTATGTAGATATCGAAATTCATTAATAGAGCAATTACAAAAAAACTACTCCACTAATTGTAAATAACGTTTCTTTTCTTTTTTTATAAACAGATAACAATCCATATACCATTGATATAATCCATAAAGTATATAAATACCACGATACTCCAAGTGGAGTCTTATATATATCAATTAAATTATGAATTGTTGTTGGAACTCTTACTGATGATCCAGCTGCTTTTTTTGTAGAATAAAATGAATTATAGAGTAGAATATATAAGGTAGACCTAATATTACAGTTCTCTTTAATGCATAATTTTTTTAAAAACTTTTTAAATCTTCTACAGGTTTGAAGAAAAAAACCTGATAAAGCAAAAGAATACTGGTATATGGAAAATATAAACCTGAGATGTTATTGTTATTAATATCTTATCATAGCTTGGAAATTTTTCCCGATTCATATAACCCTAAGAATACATGACCTAATAGAACTAAAAAAAGATTGTAAATCCTTTTCCCGAAATCTATCCAGTTTATTCTATTTTTTTAGTCATTATTACCTAATTCCTCTCTTACTACATTAAGAGCTCTTTCGATTACTATGTGCATATCATAATATTTATAGTCTGCAAGACGACCACAGAAGATAACGTCTTTTCCTTTCGCTTCTTCTAAATATTTTTTTGATACATTTCATTATTTTTTTAGCATCATTAATTGGGTAGTATGGTTCATCCCCACGTTTCCAATCTACTGAGTATTCACGTGTAATAACTGTTTTTTCTTGAGTACCTTTTTCGAAGTGTTTGTGCTCGATAATACGAGTATATGGAACTTCACGCTCTGTGTAGTTCACTACAGCATTACCTTGGTAGTTCTCTTCATCTAACACTTCATGTTCAAAACGAAGACTTCTATATTCTAATTCTCCGTGTTTGTAATTGAAGTATTGATCGATCATTCCTGTGAATACAACTTTCTTCGCACTTGCTTCTAACTCTTCACGATTCTCGAAGAAGTCTACATTTAGCTCTACTTCGATACCTTTTTAACATGTTTTTCGATAATAACATTGTATCCACCGATTGGAATACCTTGATATCTATCGTTGAAGTAGTTGTTATCGAATGTGAAACGTACTGGAAGACGTTTAATAATAAACGGTGGTAGTTCTGTCGCACTACGTCCCCATTGTTTTTCTGTATAACCTTTAATTAAAGTTTCATATACGTCAGTACCAATAAGCTTAATAGCTTGTTCCTCTAGGTTTTTAAGTTCACTATCTTGCAGATGAGCTGTTTGTTCAGCGATTTTTCGCTTTTACTTCTGCAGGAGTTTTAGTCCCCCATAATCCATAGAAAGTATTCATATTAAAAGGTAGATTGTATAATTTTCCTTTATAGTTTGCTACTGGTGAGTTAATGTAGTTGTTAAACTCAGCAAACTGATTCACATAATCCCAAACTTCTTTGTTAGAAGTATGGAAAATATGCGCACCATATTTGTGAACGTTGATTCCTTCAACATTCTCACAATAAATGTTCCCACCGATGTGATCACGTTTATCTATTACTTTTACTTTTTTTCCTTGTTTTGTTGCTTCATGAGCAAAGATTGCACCTGACAATCCAGCTCCTACTATTAAATAATCGTACATAATTTTCTCCTATAAATGACCATATATAACTTCTATCACTTAATATATTTTTAATCTATTAACTTAAATTTTATATTTTCTACTCTCGATTTTTGTACATCAATTCTATCTTTATAGAATAACGCTGCAATTACAAACCAAAAAAACTATTGTACTGTGGTAATATCATTAAGTCATCAACAATTCCGTGTAATGCCAGTAAAGCAAATATTAAAAAAATAAATAAACATCTTTTTAATCTATATACTCGAAGCATAACGATTGTCATACTTATTACAAATATCACTAAGAATATCATTCCTAATTTCAGTAAGAATTGAACGTACAAGTTATCTACATAATCATAAGTTGCTGTGGTAGTATATCCATCAACATCCAAACCGTTACCTACTAGAGATATTCTCTTACCAAATAGTCCGTAACCATAATATTTCAAAGTGCTATATCCTAATGCTAACCTATTACCTAAGAAATCATTGATGCTCGACTGCCATTCACTTAAATGATTATATCCAGCTGTAAAATACACACTTAATGTTCCTGCTATTATATATGAACCCACAACTAGCTTGCTCATTGTGAAGCGTTTGAATCTTGGGAAAATCTTTATTATTATAGTTAAGATAAGCAGTATCATTCCTAATCCAAAAGTAAGCCTTGAATCTGTATATTCAAATAATGCATAGTTACCTAGAATAAAGAGGATTAATATTCTCCATTTTATATTATCTTTTTCTAAGTAAATTTTTTTAGAAAAAAATAATATTACATAAGATAGATGGAGCAAATAAAGTATAACGGAATCCTAAGTATTCCCTTTCTCTTCCACCTTCATATGTTATATAGTTAGTAATCCAACCAAGATAACTACTTACAATAATAAAAAAATTAATAATATTAAACTTATTCTATATGAAATTTTTTTAATATCGTTGTGACATTTACATTCCTTGCAGAATATATAAAGAATGGTAATATAGCATAGTTATATCCTATATAATTATAAAAAAAGTCCAGATATGACTGCTAAAAACCATAAATAATATCATATCTCTTGAATCAATTTTTAAACCCAATTGCTTCTTTAAAAAAATTAATAATGTCAACACAGAAATAATAAGTAAATCACCAAACATCTGTATATTCTTAGAGTAGAACGAGGGTATCTAATAAGTTATACACTAAATACATACTATACGCAAAAGTAAAAACAACATATTTTTTTTAGCGATCTTTTTATCCAATGCTATTTTCATGATATTCCCCCTACTCTATCGATTACTATTTGCATTTTCTATGCATTCCTGTAATGCTTTTTTTGTAGTAATATCCATCACGTAGTTGCATACCAATTTGAACGGCATTATTTTTTTCAATTCAGTGTAATCACTTTCTGAAATTTTTATTAATTACATCGTCAATTTCTGTTAAACTTTCAACTAATATACCTGCTTTATGTTTTTCTATAAATTTAGCCATTGCCGCTTCTTTTCCAAATAATAACTGGAATTCCAGCTGTTAAGTATAAAGAGGTTTTATGTGGATTATTATATCTCAAGTAGTTTCCTGTACTCCCACTACACGTATCTATACTATCTCCATCCCAAACAAGACCAAATTTTTCCTTCTAGTTTTTCCTGGCAATTCATCAGGTTTAAAAACTTCCAAAAATATTCTATTTTTATCTCCAAGCTCTACAGTTTCATCAAGATAGGGTCCAAATAAATTTAATTTATAATCAAATTTATGTTCTATTAACTTATAGATATATGGACTTTTACCTAATGATAAGTTTCCAGCAATTGCTAAAGAATTACTAGTTGCATCAGCACTCATTCCTAATGAACTGATATAATCAAAGATTTCTAGGCAAACCAGTTTCTCCTCCGGAATACCTTTTTTTCGACTAAATACTTCTTCATCTCATTATTATGACAGATAATTTTTATCGAAATTATTTAATAATTGATTATCAGCAATTTTGTGGATTTCATCATTATAAATGTATGATAATTGTCTTAAACTTTCTAAATCATGAATAACTACAACAAATTTAGCTTTCTTTATTTTTTTATCCAAGGAATTATTTTTATTAGCTATTCTCGTACCTTTTTGCAGGGTGCTGATATACAAAAACATCACCTTTACCTAGTTTCATAAATACTTTCCCCCATTGAGAAATACCAACAGTTAACATCCATAACTTTCTATGTAAATCTCCTTTATTGGGAGCTATTTTAAATTCTATGCTTTTTCCCACCTAATTGTTCTGTAAACTTGTAGATATCATTAGGTGCTTTAGGACCAGCAGTGTCTTCTGTCCCATTATGCATCTTCATATAATATATCATTTGTAATTAACATCCTCCTTTCATTGACTCAATTATTTCAATAAATATTTAAGTTTAATAACCGTACCTAAAAAAATCCAACTTTATATAAAAATATATTTCAAATATCTAGGTTGCTTAAGTACACTATTAAAACTAACTTTATTATCACTAATTTCTCTCTTAATTTTATTAAATAACTTTTTTTATCCTGTTCACTAGATTTTTAAATAATCTATATATAATTGAACCAACTCTACCTTATACCAAGCATCTATATTAGAGACATCTTTACCTTTAAACTCTAAATATTTCTTACTCGCTTGATATATTTCACTAGCTGATAGATAATGATCCTTTATATTTTTTTCATAGTAATCGTATTAGTAATTGCTCCTTCATTACCTTTCCAATAGTAATAAAAGCATATAATCTAGGCCAACTACTCTACTCATACCTGAAAATAACCTATGCATTATCTCTAAATCTTCGTAATTTCTTCCCTCTAGGAATCTTACATTTTTAAATAGTTCTGTTTTAAAAAGTTTTGTCGTTACAAAAAAGTCATACTTACCCAAAAAAAGATGCATCTATATATTGACTTACATCCATATCTTTAGCATTTTTTTATCACCTTTTTCTACAACTTTCTCTTCTGTAAGATATGTTCTCTGGAATGAAATCATATCATAATCATTTTCTAAATATTCACTTAATACTTCTAGTGTATCTAAAGCTAGCCAGTCATCTGAATCAACGAAAAATACATAGTCACCTTTCACAATATCTAGAGCTACATTTCTTGCAGAAGATAGTCACCATTTTCTTTATGAATTACCCTTACTCTACTATCAATTTTTTTCATATTCATCACATAAAAGCAGGACAATTATCTGGACTACCATCATCTACCAAAACTATTTCAATATTTCTATACGTTTGGTTTAATACGCTGTTCATGCATCTTTTTAAATACTGTTCTACCTTGTATACAGGTACTATAATACTAACTAATTTACTCACAATATCAGGCCTACTCTCCTTTATACTATATTGTTTTCCCACTAATTTTACTTAAGATGTTTAATACTTTACTTCCTAAACTATAGTTTAGTGTAAATAATATTAAAAATTACTTTTCTTGAAAATGGTAGGTACTCTAATAATAATTGTTTATTTTTCTTTTATACTCTTTTAATAATTCTTTTTACTTTATGATCGTATTTTTTTTAGATTTTTCTTCTTTATTTTCTGCTAAAAGCTATTCTGCATAACAAATTGAAGTCTATTCTTTTTTTCTATTTATTATTGCATATTTTAAGAAATTCTTATTCTCATATCCTTCCGATTCTTCTACGATTATATCCCAAATTCTCTCTAAATCAAAAATCTTTATCTCCAAATTTAGCTGTAAGACCATTATTATTAATGAAATAATTATATGTTATTCTATTACTATAGAATATACTTTGAGCATTTTTTTCATATATCTAAATGTCCCTAGAACATCTTCTGCAAATAGACCAACTGGAAACTCTACACCTTCCATTATTTCTCTTTTATACAGTTTTTGACCAGGCGTAATATTCAATTGAATTTCCATCTATTTTTAAAGAATTTTTTTGCATATTCTTCCTGTGTCAAAAATCTCTTCTTTTATATTATCAGGTTGTAGAATTTTCTCTTGATATGCTTTTAGTTCTCACATTGTTTGTAACAACCATATCTACATTATATTTTTTTCATAGAATCAACATAATATGCAATCGCATCTAACTCTAACCAATCATCAGAATCTACAAAAAGTAACAGCTTCTCCCTTTACATATTTCAAACCTGTATTCCTTGCTGCACTTAGTCCACCATTTTCCTGATTGATAAGAGAAACATTCTCGTATTTTTTTCTCATATTCTTCACAAATATCACGAGAATTGTCCTTTGATCCATCATTAATTAATATTATTTCTATATTTTTTTATATGTTTGGTTGATAATTGAATCTAAGCAACGCTTAAGATACTTTTCAACATTGAATACAGGGACTATCACACTTACTTTCAACTTTATACCCTCTCTCTAGAAACTTTCTTTGTATTTCTTTTTGAAAAACTTCGCTTTTAAGAATGCTCCACCTTTTTTTAACCAATCCACTTCAAAAGCATCAAAAAATGGTACTTCTTTAACTTTATATTTCTTCTGTTCTAACCAAATATTAAATAGAAGTTCACTTACTCTTCCAAATAACCTTGCTTCAAAGACTGTAAGATTAGCTACATCTACTCTATTTTGTAATTCGAATAAAATCGGGAATAGCCATGAACAATATTCATCAAGTAGCTCTTTTTTCATAATAAACATATTGAACATATAACCACTAGTTCGTTTCATCACTTTATCAAACGCATCAATATACTCAGGCGTCATCTCCGAAATGATATCTCTTGTTTTTATCTAGATGACTACCATCAAGTGTATTCGCATAGTGATCGTAAAGTGTTTCGATATAATATTTTTCTTAATTTTTGGAACTAGTATGTCCGCTTCTTTTTAAGTATTGTTCTGTACTCTTCTTGTCTAAAAACTACTTCATTTATATCCATACCATCTTTATATTTCACTTTTTTAGTGCTAAAATATCTACGATAGTGATCTAATCCAATATATTCTGCATCTAGATTCTTCCACGCCCAATATACACCTGTTAATTCACAAAAGTAGGGATTTAAACATGATATGTTCTCACCAATATTGTCTTTTTGATAGCCAAGTTCTCCTTTACCTTCAGCTCCTACATGAATAGGTAGATATATCTCATCCTTAGGCGCGACAAACTCCTTGTGAGCTGCTATTAGTATTTTAATATCTTTACTCATCGAATCTCCTTATTTTTCAAACTTAGATTTATTAGGGTATTTCTGCTCAAACTCTTTCAGTACTATATCTTTAACATATTCAAAATCTTCTACTTCACAATCATTCAAACATATCATCTTATGCGTACTATTTCTCATATCCTGAATAATTTCTTTATAGTCATTCATACTATACGAATTACCTACACTCATACTTCTAGGGTAAAATTCACCCTTAGTTAATTGCCAATATCTTATTAGCCAATGGCTTATTCCTTTATTACTTCTGAATTTATAATTATAATTTTCTTGGAATAAATCCTTCTCTAATTCATATACTTCTTTGAATATAGATTTTTTTATATGATACAGGTATATGATCATCATAGTAACCTAGAATATTTTTTTCCAAGGTAGTAAGAAAAATATTTTTTTATCATATGTTTCCCATATCTACATTTATAAAAATTTTGAAAATGAATTTTTTTAAAAACTTGTCTAGAGTTATAATACTTATTAACTACCTCTAGATTATTTAAAAATCACATGTTCAATACCGGTACCCTGAGCTTTAATAGGTTCAAATATACCTATATCGCATGGTAATCCATTTTTAAAGAAATCTTCTTCTTTTTACATCTTTATTTAAAAAAACATGTCATCATTAAACATAACAAACTGCTCTGACAATTCTTTTTATATTATGAATATTCAATTCAATGACATTTGAGTTAAATGTCGGCAAATATTTTTCGTCTATATAATCACTATGTCTTACTATTTCTAGTTTTTTTCATTTTCTATATTTAACCACTCAGGAAGATGACCTTCAGTTATAAAAATAAATTTTTGTTTACCCACGGAGCATGCTTTTCAACGGCTCTAAACCAATATTTCATGAATCCCCAATCACGATATCTTAGATCACTGTTTAATCCTACATTAATACCCATTTTTTTTCTTCATGATATTGTTTTTTTCTTTTTCGCCAGTTTTTATCATTACCATCTACCCACGTAACAACAAAAATCTATTTTTTTACACATTTTATAGACTCCTCTCTTCCTTTTTTTAATTATTTATGATATTATATCTGTATTACTCATTTAAGTCTGTGTTTTAGTTTGGCGACGAAACACAGTCTTTTTTTATTTTAACAAAGAGTGGTTGTATATACTTATGTAGCCACTCCCTACTTTTACTTTTCTCTTAATTACTTGCTTCCCTCTCGTTTTAAGACAACCATTATAGTTTTAAGTATAATTTTTATGTCCTGTCTTAGCGACCAATTTTCGATATATTTCATATCTAGTTTAACTACTTCTTCAAAATCAAGTATGTTACTTCTTCCACTAACCTGCCACATTCCTGTAATACCAGGTTTTACCTGCATACGTTTAAAATGATGCAAATCGTATTGTTTATACTCATCAAACGTTGGTGGTCGAGTTCCTACTACACTCATATCTCCTTTAAGAACGTTGATAAATTGTGGAGCTCGTCCAACGACCAATCCCTTTAATTTCTGACCAAATGGGAAAACCCTAGGATCATTTTCCATTTTAAACATTAAAGTCGTCTCTAACTCATTTTGACTTAGAAGCTTAGCTTTTCTCTCCTCAGCATCCATATACATACTTCTAAATTTGTATATTTTGAACTTTTTACCATTTTGACCTATTCTAGTTTGAGTGAATATAAGTGGCCCTGGTGCTTGTTTTTTGACTATCGGTAATATTATTAAACCAACAAGAATTGTCAACAATATTCCCACTATTGAAATTGCTATATCCATTACCCTTTTTAATATTACCTGACGTAATGTCGCTATTTTTTTATAGCTGTTGTCAGATAAATATTATCACCTTGGAAGGTAACCACTGTGTTCGCTCCAACCTCTTTTATAATTGGGGTAATATTGATTTTTTTGTCGGAATACCTAGTATTTCGAAGATCTTAAAGATTTCTACCAGGCTAGTCTGTGATGATAAATTGGCATATATTTCATCAACCCTGTGACAAGATAAAAAAATCTCTAATTTCACTTATATTATGAACTACAGGCTTATCATTATAAAAATCATCTTTTGAAGTGTTAGCATAAGCCAACACCTCATAATTATCTGGAAGTTCCCCTATAGTATCTATATCAGAAAAGTCAGATAAAATTATAATATTACGACTATCATCTCGATATCGATTATTTATTTTTTTAGAAATAGTTCTTACACAGTAGATAAAAAAACAAATGCTAAGACCAAGTAAATAATCAATTCCAAACTTTCCACTATATTAAAGAAATTTTTTTACGGTTAAATATTACCAAAAAAATAATGTAAATAATGAAACAATCTTCAATACATATATAGATGTCGACTTAAATTCTTTTTAGATATCCACGTTCCGATATTGTCCAGTACTCTTCTGACATTAATGCCACTAGGATACCAATAACATTCATAACAATAAAGAAATATAAATTATCTTTTGACTTTTTCTTGAAAATCAAAACTAAGAATATAAGCTAAAGATAAGGCTATTAAATCAGTCACTAAGAACAAAAAAACTTATTATTTCTTCTAATATAATACATCTTGTTCTCCTCTTAACTTAGACTTTACTTTTTTTATCTGTTTTTTTATTTGCTCCATAGTTTCCATAACTACCATAGTGCCCATAGTAACCACCATAACCTAGCTCATTTGAGTTAACTTTATTTAAAAATTATACCTAAGAACTCTGCTCCACCTTTTTCTAGTTGTTCTTTAGCTTTTTTTCTAAAACTTTTTTTCTTAACACAATTAGCTTCAACTACCATTACCACTCCATCTGCTTTAGGAGCTACGATAGCAGCATCAATAACTTGCCCAACAGGTGGTGTATCAATAATTACATAATCATAATACTCTCTAAATACCTCAACCATAATATTGAAGTTTTTATTTTGTAATAATCCTGTTGGATTTGGTGGTACTTGCCCTGCTGGAATAACATTTAAATGTTGAATATCTGTCTCATAGATAACATCCTCGATTGGAGATACTCCAGATAGATAATTAGTTAATCCGCTAATTTTATTTTTAAATTTGAATCTCCCTGCCATAACAGACTTACGCGTATCTGCATCTACTAAAATAGTTTTAAGCCCTAACTTAGCTAATGAGATAGCTAAGTTAGTTGATACTATACTTTTCCCTTCATTTTCAGAAGTTGATGTTATAACAATTACCTTCTTATCTTTTCCTAAAAAAACTGGATATTAGTACGTAAGGCATTGTAATACTCTTCATTTTTAGGATCTACTATATTTTTATTTGTTAGTAAATTAATTTGTGCCATGTTTTCTTATCCTATCTCTTTCCTGTTTTTGTATCTGGAACTACTCCTAAAAGTACCAGTCCCATACCCTCTTCAATATCTTCTGCTCTTTTAATTCTATCATCTAATAATTCAAATAATACCACTCCAGCTACAGCTATAATGAACCCTAATGCTGTCGCTAGAATTGCATTTTTAGGAATATTCGGTGAACTTGGAGACGTTGCTGCTTTTTGCCTCTTCCAGTGTTGTTACATCATCAATTTTTTTGTTACTTCTTTAATTTGATCGCCGATACCTCTTTTTACAGTATTAGCTAATTCACTAGCTACTTGTGGGTCTTTATCTCGAACAGTGATAGAAATAATACGAGTATCTTTTTGGAGCGTCTACACTAACTTTCCCTGCCAATTGTTTCGCTGTTATCCCTAAACCACTCTTTTCTGCCGAATCTTCCATAACCTTGTTTGAAAGAATAATTTCTTTATAGTCTTTTACTAATAATGATCCTAACTGAACATCTTGCGTTGTGATTGCTTTATCATCTTTCTTTTGATTAACTACATATACTTTTGTAGTAGATGAATATTAGTGGTGTTACCAAGAAAATACTATAAGCAAGTGATACTGCAGTAAATAGAACTGTCACTAGCAAAAATCAATATTTTCTTCTCCCAAATACTTTTTTTATCAGTAGCATAATATCTAACTGTATTAAATCTTTTTCTTGATTATCCATTTTATATTTTTTTCCTCTCAATTAAATTATTTTATTCATTAATAGTTTTTTTCTTGATTTTTTTCAAATAGTTCATAAGCTATTGTAGGTCCATATTTTTCCTCGATAATATCATACGCTTCTCTCATATATGTTCTTCGAGAATCAATATTGTGCATATCACTTGCGATAAAGTGAACCAACTCCGCGTCCAAGTATTTTTTAGCACGCTTCTTGTAATGTTTGTGTTTGTCACCGATAAGTTTCGGTTTTAGAACACTAGCTGCATTAACTTGAATATAAGCACCCATGTTAATTAGCTCTTGAACACCTTTTTCATCTACATCGTTATATCGTTCAACGTGCGCTACTACCGGAGTTAATCCTAGTAGTATAACTTTATTCAGTGCCCTGTGAATTTCTTTATAACGCATTTCATAAGGGAACTCGACTAATACGTAATCCGTATCAGCTAATCTCGGGTAAATCCCACTTTCGATTTTTTCGATTTCTCCTTCCTTGTAGTAGACCTCACTTCCTAAGTAAACTCTTAGGTCACTAGCAACTTCACCAGCAATTTCTTCTACACGTTTGAAATTCTCTTTTATTATCTCTATATCTGTCTCAAACATTCCTCGTCTTCTATGAGGTGTTGCGATAATCGTTCTAACACCCTGTTTATAACTTTCTTCTAGCAAATCACGAGTGTCTTTTTCAGTTTTTTTGCTCCGTCATCCACTCCGAAAAATCACATGGGAATGTATGTCTATCATTCTAATTCCATCTCTCATCTATTTACCTTCCAATACATCTTTAATATTCGCTGTAACTTCCGCTAAACTTTTGCTCATCGATTTGCATCATGTATAGTTGCGCTCCTGGCATCGCATATGATGGTAGTCCCCATACTTCCAGTACCAGTCAATGCTTGAGAAGTTACATTGTAATCTTTACCTGAGCTAAGTTGTTCATTCGCAAGACCCATCGCTGTTTCAATCGGCATATTTGTTTGAATCGATTGATTCAATTCTTTAATAACACTTTGATAATTCGCTAATCCTTCTTTCGAAGTAAGTTTTTTAATTATCGCTGTAATAACTTTTTCTTGGTTTTTACCACGATCGTGATCACCACCTGTAAGACCATATCTTTCACGGACAAATGAAAGTGCCATATCAGAATTCATATGTAATAACCCAGGTTGGAACTCTTTTTTCCCTACATGTGATATAAATGCCTGATCATTATACACATCTATTCCACCAACAGTATCGATTAGTTTCAGGAATGATGTGAAATTAAGTCTTGCATAGTAGTCAATTTTAATACCATAGAGGTTTTCTAATGTATGAATTGATGAATCCACTCCGTATAATCCTGCGTGCGTAAGCTTATCGTATTGGTTGTTACCACCATCAGCAATTTTTACATATGAGTCACGTGGTGTTGTAGTTAATAAGATTTTTCCAGTTTTTTTGTTTACTGTCATAATAATATTAACGTCTGAACGACTTACACTTGATACTGGTCCATATGTATCAATACCACTTACATAAATATTAAACACATCTCCAGCATTTTGTTTTACTTTTGTATTTACAGTTTTTTTGTTATTTTGTATGAGTATATTACTTTTTGTTTTTATCTTTAAGATCTTGGTGTTGACTTGTGATTAAGTCTTCAAATGAACTATTTAGCACCATTGCTCTAGCAGTTCCCGCTGTTAGTTCATCATAGGCTGAGAAGTAGTTTTTTTGATTCTGAAAGGTTTAAACTTTGTTTTTCTTTATCGCGAATCTCTTTCATCAGTTTATTGATATTTTCTCCATCTGAAGAAACTGGTGCTGACACTGTAGCATCTTTTAAGTCAGTTAGTTTTTCAGCTCTGTCATTTTTTAAAACTACAACATTCATCGTGTATTCACTTATCGTTGCGTTACTATTTAAACTGTCGAATAATCCAATCGCTGTTCTAAATTGCATGTACGAGAATATTAACGTAATATTCATTATTACTAGCATTATTACATTAAATATTTTTTTGCTCTTTTTCTTGATAATTAAGAATACCGATAGTACTATCGCTGCAAATATCACTCCAATTATTGCATAGTTAATTCCTCTAAAGTTAAGGAAGTCGTATTTTAACATCGTCCAACTTACTAGATCCACCGAGTATAATCAGTAAAAGCAGCTAATATACCATTTACTATATCAAATGCTCCTATACTCGATTCGCTTCTAGCATTACGGCTATTTGAATTTCTTCTCATTATTTTTGTATCCTCTTTAATTTATAAAATTTACTAATACAGCTAAACTTCAAGATTTCTTCGCTGTTTACTAATTCTCCATCAATCTGAAAAATATTTCTGATTTACAGTTACTGTTAATGAGTTCATAGTTAAATGTTTAACTCTTTTTTTAATTTATTGTGTTTTTTTAAAAAAAGTAAGCAAAAGGTAATTATAGATAAATGTTAGAGTATTCATGTTTTCCATAACCATAATATGAAGTTTGCCATCTTGACCTGTGGCAGTTTGTGAAAAACTTTATCCCCCACCTTCATAAGGTTGAGTCATAATATTCAACAAGTATAAACTATCAGTATCTATTTCACCAGAGTCCCACGATATTTTTTTGCCTTATACTTTTCCAGCATGAAAAATACCTATTACTCCTTGAAAAAAAGATAGATATACTTGCCTAAATATTTCTTTAACTTCGAGCTATTCGCTCTTTTTTTATTATATCAGCATTAAAACCGATATCAAATCCTGAACAGAATTTTCTACCGTTAACAACACCTACATCATATTCTATAAATTTATTTGAATCTAATAATTTACTTATTTCAACAGTTTTATCGAACTTTATAGATCTCGCAAGATCATTACCAGAGCCATAAGCAAGATAAATGAATTCTTTACCATGATAGTTATTTACCACTTCGTTAATAGTACCATCACCACCGATGACAATTAATTCATCACCGTGAACTTCATTCATCAAATCACTTGCATTCTTATTTTTTTAGAGGTTTTCAGCACCTTATACTCTAGCTTTTTTTCCTCTTTAAATCACGCTCTATTTTTTTCAAGTTCAATAAGACTATTCTTACTTCTAGAATTTACAATTATTTCAATCATATCACGAACCTATTCAAAAAAATACTTCATCATAATATTATACTACAAAAAAACAAGCATTTATCAAAGATTTACCTATTTTAAAACGCTTAAAAACAATAGGTTTTTTTACTTATTTAAAGGTTATTTCTTGTATTATATTTTTCTGAACAAAAATCTATCCGAAAAAAATTATTTTTTTTGTTTTAGATAATTTATAAATTTAATTCTTATTATTTTTAGCAGATATTTCAATTTGAAATTCTTATTCTCATATTTTGAAAAATTTTTTTAATTTTAGATTTTTATTATATTATATCTACTAAATTTCCCTTACCACTAACTATTTTAGACTTTAACACATTACAGTACGCTTTTTACATAAATAAAAAAACTATCCTATTGACGGTCGGACGAAGACACTTAATCTTCACCAACTACTAAATCAATAGAATAGTTTATTATTTTTTTATCAAAAATATTCACAAATATAGAAAGTTACTCTTATAGGTACTCTAATCTGTCTATTTCAGGTTTTTCAGGTGTTTGCGTGAAATCTGTATCGATTGGGTCTTTAGGCGCTTTTTTTTCACAAATAGCATAATCGCCACAATAAAGTATAATAAGTATACTGGAAGTAGTATCCCGACTGTCATCACTCCGATAACTATCGCTGAAAGTAGGAATAAAATCCCTGAAACAATTCTCGCTTTCATAGTAAATGACGCTATTAATGCTAATAATAAAGCAACAATCGCAACTATTGTATAAACTTTTACCAATAATACAAGTAACGATACAATATCTATACCTGAGCTTTTTAATAATGATGCAACTCCTGGATCTTGTAATAAGTTATAAAGTACAGGTTCGAATTCTTTTTGTTTAAATACCGTTGCTAACTGACTAGAAAATGCCCCAAGAGATAGTAACCCTGTTACAAGTATCATAATAACATTTGCAATCCACGCTAAGATTTTTTTCGACTTTTCTGCTAAATGGTTTCATAAAAATGCTCCTTTTTTTATATGTTGATTAAATTATATCACAAATTTATTATAACCTGTAACAATTAATATACTATCTCGGTTAATCTCTTTACTGGAATTCACTTTAGGAATTTACTTTCTGAATATGAAAAATAATTTTAGCAAAAAAATTTTTTTATAATCCATAAAAAAACTCAACTTTTTTTAATGTTATTCCTTTTTTTATTTATTTAACAATTAATTTCATATTATATATATAAAAATCAGGGAGTAACTCAAAAAAATCATGATTTCTTTTTTTGTCAAGTCATCCCCGCACAGTTTATTAGATATCTAAAAAAACTTTCACAAAAGTGAATTTATATATCAATAAACCACTGCATCTGTGAATTACCATATACACTTTGTTAAAATTTAGGACTTTTATGGCAACACCTTTTTATAGGCTTTGTAAAGATTATAAAACATTTTTATTTAACACGAAATATTTCAATAAAAAGTAATCAACATAAATATCATTAATATAATTAATACAATTTTTTTACCACGATAGTAACAAAAACACTTAAAAATAGCCTTTTCTTAACTTTTTATTTCTTCCTAATCTCTGTTACAACATATTAGATATGATAACTTCCAGTTAAACTTTAAATATACTTTATATTATTTAATATACAATATATTTTTTTATATCACATTTACATATTTTTCAGTAAATTGCTATAATCAAAATTCCCCTCTTCCCCCTTACAATTTTTTTAAAAATAAAGGAGTTAAACTTATGAAAAAAATTTTTAAACTTAAAAAAATAATATTACGATAAGAGTTACTGATGAGGTATTTTTCAGCTATACGCAGTTCTCATTATAAAGAAAGATACGCTAAGAAAAGAGATGCGAAACATCAACTTATCCATTATCACGCCTTTGATACAGAGAACAGCGACGGAGAGAATCTAATCAAAGATTATTCTTCATTGCCAGATGAAATAGTAATCTTCAACGATATGCGAGGAGCTTTATACGATGCATTAGCTACTTTAGCTATAGAAGACCAATTGCTACTTTTTCAACTTATATGCGCAAGGAGAATCTCTACGCAGTATCGCAGATAAAAAACATAGTAATCCAATGGCAATTCACCGTCATCGTGAAAAACTATTTAAACAACTAGCTATTTTGTTAGTAAATTATGAAATCAAATAGAAATATACTATATATTGAATAAAATTTATGGCATTTTTGTGAATTTCATTATTAATACTGTTACAAAAATACCTACAATTTCACTATAGATTATGAGAACTTTATTTTTTGTAAGGGGGCATTATTTCTACAGTGTCATTAATCGCTGATACTAATCATACATTCATCTTTGTCTTTATTAAGATATTTGCATAGGGAGTTAGAGTATGAGGAGGATTATTATGAAAAGACAATTATATCTAAATGACGAAGACACTGAGAGATTTTTGCGAAATATTAAATCAGAAAAAAACAACTGATTACTAGAACTCTATACAAAGTTCATATCCCACCTAAACTACATCATGATTTTTTTACAGTTACGGTTTAGAAGGGTTATTAGTCAGTTTCTTAATTCTGAATGAGGGTAAAATAAGCGAAGAGGATTTCGATCGTTTTGCTTTTTACTACTATCAAGAGAAAAATTAATCGATGAAATTCGTTATAGAAATAAAGATAAAAAGCATACCTTTGGATATATTCGACAATAATATTTCTGACGCTACAGATGATAATTACGAATATTTGTATATACAGTTATTAGAATATATTCAAACCACTTTAGATGAAGAAGCATTCGATTATTTCTGTGAGTTTATAAAAAAACACTAAATATAAAAACTCACAGCTGAAGCTTTTAAACATTTCTTTATCGACAGCATATAGATTACACAGACGAATTAGGGGAGTTTGTGAAAAATTTTTTTATTAGAATATTAATATAATATTAATATAATATCTACACTCTCTATGTAAATATCAAAAAAATATAAAAAAATCACCTAATAGAAGTGACTTGAAAAATCCTAAATTTTAAAAAAAGTGTATATGAGAACTTATAGACGCAGTGTTTTATCGCCATCTAATTTAATTTATAAAATTTAGCAAACTTTGAGAAGTGACTCTAAAAAATCGATTTTCCCGAAATTATGATTTTTGAGTCACTCTTTTTTTAGGGCTGACCCAAAAGTCCAAAATTCTAACAGAGTGTATATGAGAACTCATAGACGCAGTGGTTTATTGATATCTAAATTCATTTTATAAAAAGCTTTTTTTAGTTACCTAACAAACTTTGCAGGGGTGATTCCACAAAAATCTTGTTTCTTTCGAAATTATAATTTTTGAGCCACTCCCTTCCTCCTAATTTTCAGAATCAACCGAATTTGACAAAAAATCATAAAAAATCGACTCTTTGAACCTAATCTCAGAGCCGCTTTTTTATTCTATTTAAGTTTATATTTCAATTTCACCGGATTATGATCACTATATCTATACTCTTGATTTAGTGTTTCTACACCAAGTACTTCTATATTGTCACTCGCAATATATCCATCGATAATAAAACCATATGTTCCTTCACTATCTTTTACATAAGGTTTATTATTAAGTCTTGCTGAATTGCGACTTTCATCATATACCAAGTTAAATCCTACTGGTAATACACTCTTATCAAAATTCTCGGCACGCCACAATTCTTTTGGCACAACGTTAATCTCATCTTGCGTTAAAGTTTTTAACGATTGATTAAAATCCGCTCCAACTAGTACATAATTCCCTTTCTTATACTCATAATCGATAAATTCAAGAAGTTGCTTCATCTGAGCTTTTTTACCAGAATTACCTTTGTCATAAGCATCAAGATGAGCGTTAATTAACACTAGGTGTTTATCACTATTTTCCACTTTTGTATAAATAACAGAAAATCCACGTTTTAAATTAGCTAATCTTTCAGGGAATGTAAATGGGATTGCCATTTGGAATCTTCTTGCATTCTCTATTTTGAAATCAGTCGCAGTATATATCCCACTTTTCACCTTTCCTAGTGGTGGTAATGGATATGGTATATATCTAACCTTAAAGTTATAAGCTAAAAATACTATTTAAACCAAGTTCTTCATCAAATGCAGTAACTTGATTTATATTATAACTACGTTTTGAATCTTCATCAATTTCTTGAATAAAATTAACATTCGCCTTCTCATTTTTAACTATTTCTGTAATATTTTTTAGATTTTCTTCTACATGAGCTTTATCAAGAGGTAACACCATCTTTCCACCATCCATAAAGAAATCTTCATCTTTATCAAGCCCTGCATAACCTATATTCCAGTTAAGGGCACTATATTCTGTTCCTACTTTTGCTATTTCTGAATTACCTTGCTTAGTGACCTGAAGGCTCTCCACTCCATTAGGGCTGTATTCTGTCACCCATAAATAGCCAACTAATCCTGCAAAACCTAAAGCTGCTATTAACACTAAACTAACAACTATTTTTAATATTTTTTTCATCATTAACCTCATAAAAAAGGGGACTCGATAAAATCACAATTTTCGAGTCGCTCCCTAATGTTTTTTTCATTATATACTATTTATCTTTCTTCTTATCGGGCAATTGAGAAACGATAATCCCTACAAATACAATAAGCATACCGATTCCTTCTCTTATCCCAATATGTTCTCCAAGTATAAGCACTCCACCTATTGCAGCTACTACAGACTCTAAACTTAATATTAGAGAAGCAGTGTGTGGCGGGACATTCTTTTGACCTACAATCTGTAAAGTGTATCCTACTCCACTAGAAAGTACACCAATTCCTAATAACGGCCAAATAACACTCATTATGTCCGCAAATACTATTGTTTCCTTAAAAATAGCTAATACTAAGCTTAATACAGATACTACAACTAATTGAACGATAGATAAGAACATTGAATTAACTCTAGCTGCTGAATAATCAATTACAATTATATGAATCCCGAATAGAACCGCACTGATTAGGACGATAATATCTCCCATCTCTAAAAGCAAATTCTTCTTTTTACAGATAAAAAAATAAAAATCCAATTACAGATAAAATCAATCCTATAATAAAAGAATTTATTAAGTCTATTTCCTAAGAAAACACCTATAAATGGTACTATACAAATATATAATACTGTAATAAATCCAGCCTTACCGGCAGTTGTCATACCGACACCAATTTGCGAAATATACATCGCAAAAAAATAGTACTACTCCACAAATGCCACCAAGCACCCAACTTTTATTTTTTTGTTATAGGCTCTGCCAAAAATCTTAGGGATCTTGACTTCTATATAAACTTGGTATCAGAATTGCTACAGCACCAAGAAATACTACTGCAATTATCGATCTTATACCTACAACTGTAAGCGGCCCTAAAACTTTACTTGCTATATTTTTGCCAAATAAAAAGCCAGACCCCAAATAATTGTAACAATTATTAATAATAACTCTGAAATAAATTTTTCTCATTAATACACCTTTCCTATATTTTTTTAAAAAATTTAAAAAAATACTAAAAAAAGTATTCATTAATCATAGTAATAAATACATTAGACTGTTATAATTTTTATACGTTATTTATAAAAAAATTCAACTGTTAACATTCTAATATTGCTTATTATCACACATTACTAATTACAATCACTATTTCCTAGGAAATATCAGAAAATAAACGACATAGACAACCGAAGTCATCTATGTCGTAAGTTAATTTCTATTATTTAGCACCTTCGTTAGCTGTTAACTCTAGTTCGTAAAGTTTGAATTTATTTTTTTCTTAACTTTATCTAAGTCGTAAGCTTTTAACACGTTTGTTGAAGAATGAGATACTTGTATCCCAGCTTAATGGGAAGAATGGTAATTCTTCAGCTACTTCACCATCAAATTTGTTGTAAGCTGCTTTTTAATTTAGCATCGTCAAACATATCTGCTCGATCGCTTGAGCTTTGAAGCTGTTTTCGAATGCTTCAGTAGTGTAACGGTATAGGTTTAATGGAGCTTTTTTTACCTAGTAACTCTTGACGGTTAGGGTTTGTTCCATATTGCCATGCACCTTGGAAGATGTCGATTGATGGATCGTCTGCTTGTACACGTTGAGAGAAGTCTTTTTGGAGACATAAGTTTTTCCGTCTACTAATTTAACATCCAATCCTACTTCTTTCCAAGATTTAACGAATACGTCAGCTAATGCTTGGTCATATTCTGCACC